>Ga0210051_1000915_pt1 | contig 29063 bp, 25 predicted proteins | sample CryGey092014_all_FD_185464 | JGI IMG/M metagenome (GOLD analysis project Ga0210051, IMG submission 185464) | Groundwater microbial communities from aquifer - Crystal Geyser CG23_combo_of_CG06-09_8/20/14_all (SPAdes) (version 2) | ecosystem: Environmental > Aquatic > Deep subsurface > Groundwater...
GCCAGCTTACGAGAGAAGGATTATACATTTGGAGTTATCTAACCGTTTGGACGTTGTCACCGAAAGCGTGGGCCGGGAGCCCGAAAGGAAAGTAGTCATCCGCCCCAGACCTTAGAAATTTTTCCCAAAATATTTTATTAAGCTAATTCTCCTTTAGCTTTTTTTATTTTCAAAATTTCTTCCGGAGAAGTTGTAATAAATTGGTCTTCGGCGTAAGAAGCCACCACTTTCATTGACACATGCTTTTGTCCGGCGAAAAAGATTCCTTCCCCAACTTCGCACTCTAATAGCAAATATTTTTCCTCGTCGGTCAAGTTAAAAGTTTTTTGGACAGTATCAATGGTGGCCGGGGATTGTTTCATTAAAAACTGGAGAGAAGAATTGGTAATAATCGGCTTTCCGTATTCTGACTTCATAAAGTCGTTAACGTCCTGAGTTATGGTTGTTACTCCCAGCCAATATTTTCTTGCTCTTTTGCACATGCCGAAAAGAAAAGAAGCGCCATCCTCGGTTCGCATTATCCACCAGGCCTCGTCAACCACCAAAATTCTTTTTTTCATTTCCGAGCGGACCTTATTCCAGATGTATCTCATAACAACAAACATGGCCATAGGCCTTAACTCATCTTCCATATCTCTTATTCCGAAAGCAACAAAGGGTTTTCCCATGGAAATGTTGGTTGGCTGATTGAAAAATTGGGCAAAGGTTCCTTTGGTGAACTTTCTTATTCTTCTGACTAAAGATTCTGCCCCTTCCATCCCTTCCAGAACTTGTTCAAAATCAGACATTAAGGGGATTTTGTCTTCCCAGGCGCTAGGATCTGTTTCCGGGGTAATATCTTTGGCGGCATAAGTTTCAGTTAAAGCCCTGTCAATAATACCATCTTCCTCCGGAGACAATCCGCCCAACATAATTCTTAAAAGCCCGACTAAATTGAGAATGTTTGAACGGAGAACGTCTTCCGGCTTTTCGTCTTTTCTGGGAATCGGCAAATCAAAAGGATTAATATGGTTTGGCGAAGCCAGAGACATATTGAAAAATGAACCATCAACCGCATCAGTCAGGGGCTGATATTCGTTTTCAGGGTCAATTATGATTGTCTCAACCCCCAACATTAAGCTGCGTAAAATCTCTAATTTCACTGCATAGGAATTGTGAACAAACATTCCTCCCTGGCCGGCCAAGAAGACCTCATTGTCTACGGTTAAATCATAAACATATTTTTCTTTTTTGTTTTCAATTTTTTTGATTTTTGCGATTGGATCCCAGAACAAATCCGAATTGGCTAAAGTTTTTAATTGAGCTAATTTTTCTTCAACTTGCGGAATTTTATTTATTAGAATCTCTTGATAACTCTGCCAAACGAACCGAGCTGATTTTTGGATAGTTTCGTAACGAGTATTTTTCTCAAGATACCGAGGTTCTAAAGCTCGGTTATAATATTTTGTCGGTAAATCTGTTTCCCGAAATCCCAAATGAATTATTTCTTTTATCTCTGTTAAAGAATAGTTATCGCCGTTAATTACTTGGAGCGCCTTAAGAGTATTTTGAGTAAAAGGTTTATGCTCTTGACTTTTGATTGTCCGCCAACCCTCTCCAACAGTTTGCCAGAGAGCTCTATTTAGCTCTTTATTATTTATTCCAAAATTAATTATTGTGGCTAATTCTGGAAGCTCATTCAAAATTTTAAAAGTAGAACCTAAATCTTTAAAATATTGAATTTTTCGCTCAATTATGTTAATCATCTTCAGTAACTCCTGAGGAGAAGCTCTTTTTTTGCCATTTTTCCAGTCTGCAAATTGCCGAATATTATGGAGTTGGGGGGAAAAGAGTTGATGAATTTCTTTTAAGATTGGTTGCAATCCTGGGACGAAATCAACGCTAGTATTACTCTTTTTCCCGATAATTTTAGAGAGTTGCCTTCTTTTTCTTTGAGAAATAAAATTAATATTTCCAGCAAATTTATTTAAATTTTCTTGTCCTGAAATTCTTAAAATCCAGAGATTTCTTTTCCAGCCAGTCGTTGGACATTTTCTTCTTATTTTTGAAATCCTTCCTATGATTCCAAAATAATAAAACAGATAGCTCATTTCTAAAATTAATCTTTTAGATTTAGAACTAGCCACTACTGCTTTATCTTTTACATTTACTCCGCCATCTCCTTCAAAATAGGCCAATAAATACTTGGATATTTTTTCTTTTTCAAGACTAAAAAGAAAAGGCCATACTCTTTTTCGGTCTGATTTTCCACCGCCATTTAAAGCTTTTACAATTTCGACGAATATCCTGTTTTTTATTTCAATTCCTTCGATTCTTTGCCTTTTTTTGCTTTTTAATTCACGAAAAGGTATTGCTAAATTTTTTAATGAAACCCTTACAGAATCCAAAACCTCTCTATCAATATTACTTATTTGGATATACTTTTTATGAATATATCCTTCAGAAGTAATGAATCCGGCTATTTTTAGAAAATCATTATTAATTGGAAAATAAATATTAAACCAACCCCCTCTTTCTTTATGGAGATGGACTAAATGTAAATTTTTTAACCTATCATCGCTTAGACTTATTCTTAGGCGTTTAAGGATTTTCCAAAAAAACCTAATGGGAATGGCCACTCCTCTTTTATAAGCGGTGAGGTAATCATTCGATTGATTAGAAATTCTGGCCGATTTTAATAGTTTGTAATTTTCAATTATTAAATCCTTAGCTCCTTCAACATAAATATATTTAGAATTTCTAAGTAATCGCAAAAGATTTAAAGACACAGGTGATTTTACATCACTGGAAACGCTTCTCGGCAGGGGGATAAATTCTCCTTCTTTTACTTCGGAGCTTTTAGCCGTCACTGCCGCCCCGTTTCTTAAAATTATCATATTATGGTCTCCGGTGGTGGTAATTTCTCTGCCGCTGCGGGTAGTAAATTTATAAAAAACTTCCGGCGCTTTTTTTCTGGCGGCTACCGTTGCGTTTGACCATTCTCCCTTTAAGTTTTTATCAAAACTATAAACTTGAAGTCCTGGGTTTATTACTCCCTCTAACTCTTCGTCAATTTGAGCAGCTCCGCGTTCTTCAATTAGTTTTTCAATTACGGGGCCAATTTTTGTTAATTGAATTTCACCTTTGTTTCTTATTAAAACTGGTTCAGAGCTCAATATGCTTTTTCCCGAACCGGACTTAGCGAAGATTACCGAGTTCGCATTCTCCAAACTGAAACGGTCAAACAATATCAAAGAATTATTATGCAGGTTTATTCCGTATAAAATTCCGTCATTAGAACTCAAATCAGAAGAAGTAAAAGGGAAAGTGGAAGATAAGGGTTCTGTGTTCATTGAGGTGTGGACTTGGATTTGGTCCAAACCGTAAGGCGAAGTTGAATTAAACCCTTCCCTTTGCTGATAAAGGCTGGGCTTAACGTAAATCAGTCTTGATTCCAGAATTGACCTTAGAGTTGTCTCCACTTTTTTTATCTGCTCAAGAGTGTTTCCGTAAACGGTTAAATAAAGGCCGAATTTGAACATTTTTTCTTGAGCGGTTTGTAATCTATCCCTTAAGCTCTCTATGTCCTGATAAGCCGTTTCTAAAGCAGGATCTCTTATTAGGCCCTTTTCTTCTTTCTCCATAATTTCAGCCTGGACTTCCGTTACTTTTCTTCTTAATTGTTTCAAAACTGTGCCGGTGTCAATCGGGTGGATATGGAAGCTGATATCCATGGGCTGGTCAAGGTTGATTATGGGGGACAGCCAGGCAGCGTTTAAATATCTTGGATAGGAAAAAATGAAAAACGACTTGACGAATCTCTCGCCCAGTTTTATGTGGTCGGGCTTTATTTCAATTGAAGATGGGGCAATAATGTCTTTTGCTTCTATTGCCGGAGCCTCAAAAATTTCTTCCGGCATTTCAATAGTTTTTTTCTTTTTTAAAAAAGGGAATTTCATTTTATTATTTCGGGTGGAATTTCGGGGTAATAGCCGACCTCAGCTTCTTCCGGGTGATATAAACTCCAAAAAAGCTCAATTAGCTCCAGAGCATTAAGGGGAGTGCATTGGAGTCCGGCCCTTCTTAATCCCAAAGCGCAGAAGTCCATTCTTTGCCATAATTGGGATTTAGCTCTTTGGAAATCTTCTTCGTTAAAACCGATTTCTTTTTTTGTCCCTATTTTTGGCATTTCCACCAAAGTAAAAGGTATTACCACAAAAAAAGTTTTGGAAAGAATTTGGCGGCCGGCGATCAAGTCGCTGATAAACTTTCTATATTCAGCTGTTTGGATTTTCATTAATTCATTTTTCTGGGCCGTTTCCATCTCCTTTAATTTATCCAGATACCCGGCGATGTTTAGAATCCTGGACTGGACAACAATTTCAATAGAAAAATCCAGAGAGTTTAAAAAATTCTGAAATTGATAGATAATCGCCTGCTGTTCATCCTCTGACTTTAAGGCAAAATTTAAAGAAGAGACCATTAAAACGGCTCTGAGAGATTTGTTTTTCAGGAGCAAAACTCCTTCTCTTATTTGGTCAATTTCTAAAAATTGTTGCGCAGATACCTCAGCCATAGATTATTTTGTTTTGGTTTCTATTTGGGTGTGTAATCTTTTAAGCCGGCTTTTCTCTGCAATCTTCAACGGCAATTCTTCTCCGTCCCCCGCAGCTTTAGCGGGGGAGGTTTTTTCCTCTCTTTTGTAAATCCTTATTCCCGGCTGCTCTCTTTTTTTCCAAATATAGATTTTTGGCGCAACGCTGAATTTAAAAAAGTTGGCCAAGATTGAAGGCAAAGACATTCCTCCAATTTTCAAAAAAGCCAGGGCAGCTCCTGCTCCTCCCAAAATAACGCTGGTTGCCAAAAAAATCGGAAAAGGCACCGAATAATAAAGAATAAAACAAAGGACTCCGGCTCCCCCAATAAAAATAAACTGTTTGAAAGTTAAGGGACCGACAACTTTCGCCTCATGCTCAATAAATTGTGGAACGTTAAACCGCATATTTTACTTTTCCTTAATTTTATCATAAACACCAAAAAGCAACAAACAAGTTAATAGGACGGAGCTTAACGCCGAGATTTGACAAAATAATATTTTGTGTTAAAATTAAAATACTGAAGAATAGAGGAGTTTTCAGCAAAGATTTCTTTAAAAAATAAATAATAGGAGGTAACGACAATGGAAAATTGGGGAAGGCCGTTTCGTAAAATAGAAGAAAAATTACAAAAGGAGAAAGAAGAAAAAGAGAGAAGAGCAAAGGAGCAAGAAGAAGTTATTCAGAAGATGAAAAGTGCTAGCTCTTGCATTAACTTTAAGGGAGTCCTTAAAGCTTTTGTGAAGGTTCTTCCTCCTGGGACAAGTTGGAGAGAAGGGGATGACGGATTGTCTTTCTACGTAGAGTCAGATATCGGTACCTTTGGACCCAATTGTAGAATTGCGGTTCACATTTGCCTCAAGAGGGTCCCTGAACATAGTGACCATTATATCACCGTGAGGCAGACATATCTTCGGATTCCTCTTGAGGCTGTCACCGAGAAGAATCTTTATATTCAAATACAAAAAGCATTTCCTAGGACTGATTTTTCTAGATACCCCATAACTATCCCTCTCAAAAACATTACTGAGGAGAAATTGGCTAATGCTCTTGCCAAAGCTTGGATGGATTGAGCTACGCTGTTTGGGAAAAGTCAGGAAGAGAAAAGTTCCCGGAAAGGAGGCTGTATAGCCTCCTCTTTTTATTTTTCTAACCTTTTTCTTTTAGATAAAATACAAATATACTTTACTCGATAACTTCTCGGTATCTGTCTTCGCCTGCTGGTTTTCTTTCAGGCTTCTCCGCAGATGGTTTTTCTGCTCCCTCTTCTACAGAAACAGCCCCTGTTTTATAAAGCTGTTCCAGGGCTGGTTTTACTGGATAAAAGATAAAACGATGAATTTCTCTTGCCATTTTTTCCGCGGTTTCCTTTTCCAATTTCAATTCTCCTTCCAAAGCCGCCTGAAAATCTTCCGGGGGTAGAAGCCCGAGCAGGACATGCCCGCTATATTCGGCTATCTTTGAAACTTTGTCTAAGCATTCGTATTTCCGGCAGGTGCTGTAGATAAAGTCGGAGTTATCTGTAGAGAAGAAAGCATCTTTTAACTCTGGGGGGAGCTTTTCTAAAAGTTGCCAAATGTGTTGTTGAATATTTTCTTCCGGCATAATGTAATTTAACGATTTGCTATTTTTCTAAATCTTCCCTTATTTTTTTCTCAGTCTCTTTAAATCCTTCTTCCCCGGGGAGAGTTACTTTTCTTTTAAGCGGTGTGCTCTTTGCGCTAATCTCCCTATCTTTATTGTCTATTTCTTCAACTGTTCCATATTGTTTCCACCCTATATTTGTAGCTGCTTGGGAAGTATGAAAATTTCGGAGAAGATGGAGTACTTTCTTTGCTTCTTGTATCTCGCCTTTGCTGATGAGGCTATTCACTTTGTCCTCCCAGCCATCTTCCCCTGTAGTTTTATCTATTTCTATTTGAACTTTGTCACGGGCCATTTTACTTTGGCCGCCAAGTCGGTTAATGAGATTTTCTTGTTTAGTGTTGACAATCTCTCTGATAACTCTTTCGTTTAATTTTGCAGCTTTGTTTAATTTATCTATATCTGATGGGTTTATCGTTGCTATTATATTTTGAAAAGTTCCCTCTTCGCTGGCATCTCCGTCAGGCGCCCAATGAGGATTTCTGCTATATACTTTCTTTGCGGTAGTTTTCCCTCCGATTTGAACAGCTTCATCCGCGAGTGCTTTAATGCGATTGTCATCCCCGTCAATAGCATCAGCATCTGCCGCAAGTTCCATTAAGGCGGTTCTTGCGTGTGCATTCCTTAGCGTTTTCGGAGACATACTTGTCTTCAAAACCTCTTTTTGATAGAAAGCTTTTTGCCCCTCTTCGTCTAGCCCCTTGGTTTTAGCTGAGAGTTTACGTTTTTGTTCGTTAATCAATCTTCTTTGTGCCTCTCCCGCGGTCGCTTTGGTCAAGGCTACCCCTGCAGAAAGATCTCCCCTTCCCTTTCTCCTTAAATTCCATGCCGTTATCTTTTCGCCCCTGGTTAAGGATGCCATCCCGCTGCTTTTTATTTTTTGTTCTATTCTTCCAGCTCTTTCTCCGGCTTTTTGCTGCTGTTTAAGTCGTGTTTGCTGTGTCTCATAGAGCGCTCCTTTGCCAATTGGCTTTAATCCTCTTGTTACCACTGTCCCTGCTATGCCTTTGCCGAAGTCAATCAAAGCTTGGGCTCCGCTGGGTATGAATTTCTTACCGACAAAAAGCAATACCGCCATGTAAATGAATACGACGAAATAATAGAGCAAATAGCCTCCCAGTTTGAATCCTGTAACGCCGGGAATGCCTACCGGGTCAACGCTGGGAGTCAGCAAACTTAATGTCCCGAATCCTAAGACCAGGAAGAATAAAAAGAATACGCCAAGGAGAAGCCATTGTATCAGAGTGTCAAACCACTGCTGCCAGAACTTTTCAGTTTTGGGCAAAATCAAACAAACAAAAGCAAGAGGAGAGAGAATCATTAATATTTGCAGAACAAAAACTCTTGCCGCGAATAAAAAGACAAAAGAGAAAAACATAAGGGCCAATAGCCAAAAGAAAATGCCTTGGATAGCCCAAAGAATAAGATTGGGCAGGATAAAAACAGTAAAAAGAGCTGAAAAAGTAATCTGGGCAAAGGCATTAACCATGGGGATTGCCCAGGCCACCCCCATAGCCACTATCCAGGTGATCACGGTTCCCACAATGGATTCTCCAGGTAGTATCAGAACACCTGTAACCGTGTTGAAAAAGGAAGCGTCCGGTAAAACCGTATTGTATAAAACTTGGGAAATATCAATCAACATTTCAACAAAAAGCAGGCTGAAATTGAGCAAAAGAGCCACCATAATCAGTTTGGGCAGTGCTTTTTTAGCTTGGAAGGTTTCTATCTTAAAAATAAAAGCAAAAGCAATAACCAGAAAAATTATAATCAAAAGCATATTGGCTAATCCTGCGGTGAAGCCCCAGGCAGCCTCTGTCATTGGTCTCAGCGTGGCTATCGCGTCTCCTTGCGTGACGATGAAGGTCGTCAAATATTTGCTAGAAAGAGCTAAGCCAGCGAGCCCGGCTATATAAACAAAAAAGATTGAGAGAACAGCGGTAAAAATTGGTCCGGTTCTTTCCTCTAACCCTCCAAGTATTTGGTCGGGGATGTCAAAAAGTCCAAAATCTCCTACGCCCCAAAGAGCCAAGGCTGGCTTAGGAGCAAGAAGAATAATAACTGCCAGAGTTAAAATTAAATATTTATATTTGCCTAGCATATTTTGTATTTAGATTTTTTCCAGTTCTATGCACTTTACTGATATATCTACTCCTTCAATGGGGGCAAAAGCATTGTAGCTAACAGTGCCCGGCTGAATGGCAAGCGTTCGTTTGTCTCCCGCGCATCCTCCCCACCAGCCTGTTCCTTCATATAAAATTAAATTAGCCATACATTGTTTTTCGCCATCTGGCGGATTGGCCTGAAGTTCAAACCCTTTCTCCGGGCCTAGCTCTATTGCCGTTGTTCTGCCGCCCATAGGTATAGTCGTTTCTCCACCATCGATTCTTATAAAAACAGAATCACAATTTACTACTTCAAACAGTTTTGCCAGGTCTATTGTGCAAACATCATCTTTGCACTCATAATCCTCCCCAAAATTATCTTTACAGTATTGATTGGCTTCTTCGAGGCTCCTTTGTATAGGAGGTTCTTTTCTTTCGCCTGTCTCAGGATCTATTTCGTAATAAAATTCGCAGTTTCCGAGTAATTGGCTCGGTTCAGGAAGAACCAAAGGTTTAAAAGTAGTTAGTTCCGGATTAATAGTATTGAGAATGAGTACAGATCCCAAAAGTAAAACCAGACCAAAGGCGGCTGACTGCATTCTTCCTTTAGCTTCTGTTATTTGCGCAGGGTTGCCGGCAGAGGTTAAATATTGGAAACCGGCGAATACTAAAACAATAAAAACAGCCAGTCCTCCTAAGGAGACAGCCCACTCATAAAAATATTTTATTAAAGTCGATAAATCACTGCTGTCGGCGTCTAAAGTTGTTCCAAAGCCGGGCGAGGGTGGCCAGTCAACAGCTAAAACCGTTGGACTAATTACTAATATCCCCAGAGCTACCAAGCAAATAATGTTTTTTTTACTTTTGGCAATTCCGCTCATATTAAAACATTATACCACTCGTTAATTTATTATAGCAAATGAAAAGGGCCCTTCAACTGGAAGAGCCCTTTTGTCGGGTATTGCTTTGCTGCTTACTGGATTACGGCGTCAATGATGTATATTTGGGGTAGATTCTTCTTCCCGGAACTTAGCTCGGTGTAATGCAGAGAGGCTATAGTGCCTTTCACAATAATCTTTTCGCCGATTTTTACCTTTTTTTCTTTTGCGAGTTCTATTCGTACCACTGGCGATTCAGTGCTTGGTCCTAGCCAGATAAAATCGGCGAGAGAAGTCTTGTCGGGCGGTATTCCTTTTCCATCGAGACCAGCGCCCATCACTATTCCAGAAAGCAAAACGATGTCGCCCGCGTCATACTCACCGTTTTCGATTCGTTCAATGAGTTCCACGCGGCTGATCGCTTTTTCCGGTTCCGAAGGTTTTTCTGTCGGAGGCGTTGTCGCAGGCGCTGGCGAAGTTGCCGGGTTTGCCGGTTTTTCTTCCGTAGCGACGCTGGCAGCAGGAGCTGCTGGCTGTTCCTTGTTAGATGAACAGCCGGTCGTAACTGGTATAGCAAGCAAAGCAATTAGGACGAGCAGTATTAACTTTTTAAACATTTCACCCTCCTTTTATTTATTTTCCAAAGCGGAATAGAGTATCTGCTTACATTTATACACCTTTTTTAACTTTTGTCAATAGTCGGCCAGCGATGAGATAAATCTCATCTTTAGCTGCGTTTCCACATAAATTCTTAAAATAAATGAATGGAAACTTGCTGCTTGACAAAAAACAACAAAATATCTATAATTTAAATAGTTCTTAATAGGAGGAATAAAATGGCTAATCTGAGTGATTGGGCAAAAAAGATTTCAGATAAAGCGAGAGAAAGAGAAATAAAGGAGGCACGATCTCTAGAGCAGAAGAAAAAAGAAGAGGAAAACCATAAAGAGAGATATGAATATTTGTTATCACAGATTACTCCACAAGTTGAGAGAATAGCAGGGTATTTTGCCAAGATTCTTGGTGGAGAACTTTTAAAAGAGTGCAGCGATAATGCGAATATACTTAAAATTCAGTTGAAGCATGGTGTTGTTTCTATTATTATTGGTGGAAGCTTTGGGGAAACGGGTAGATATAATTACTATCTTGTGATTATCACTCGCGATATCAGCGATCGTTTCAAAAAGAAATTAAAATGGCTATGCGAAGATGATATATCGGGTTTTGAGAAGTACTATGGAGAATCTAGCAGAGGCGATCCTAGCGACACTTATGCATCTTATCTGTTGCGCTTCTCAGCTTTTAAGGAAGAGAAATTTGAAAAAGTCCTTAAGGTCTTCTGTGAATCAGCATTTGGAGTCTAACGGAATTTGAAAACAATTATCTTTTTGCCAAATGGGCCAGAAAATATTCTGGCCTATTTTTTGTGGCAAAATTTATTTTCCAAATTTCTCAATCTGTGGAAAACTTAGCTTAGCCAAGTTTCACAATAAATCAGAAGAATAGTCAAGTTTTTAAGCTGAAAAACTGATATAGGATAATTTAAAGGGCTCAAAAACCTCAAATTGTGGAAAACTTGGCTAAGCTAAATCGGGCAACGATTTTAGAATTTTTGGTAAATGTCTTTTCGAGGGCCGATTTCAATAAGCTTGATCGTTTCCGGAGAAACAAATTGAAAAATCACCCGCCAATCGCGAGTGATTCTAAAAGAATAAAATCCAGTTAAGGGGCCGACTAGAGATTTAGTGTGGAGTTTGGGATGGAATGGATTTTTCTGAAGAGCTTCTAGAAGAAAAGCAAGTTTATCTTGCTGAGGTTTCGGCAGTTTTCTGGTAGATCTTAAAAAAGAATCAGTATAGAGAAGGGAAACCATAAATTATTTTTCCCGGAGACGGGCAAGAAAAGAGCTCCTGTCTTTAAAAACAAATTTCCCCCTTTTTTTTGCGGCTTTCAAAATCTTTTTAACAAATTCTGATCGGTATCTTCCTTCCCTATCCTTTCCGGCAATCCCAATGAGAAAAGAGCGGAGAAGATTTACTTCTCGTTCTAGATCAATGATATTTCTTTTCCCATTTTTTGTGGTGGTTTCAGCCATAATTCTAGCTTAATGATACTACTTTAGAAAACAGTGTCAATTTTAAAAATGGTAATATTGGTAACTGTGGAAAACTTGGCTTAGCCAAGTTTCACAACCCAATAAGCCAAGCCTTACAACCCAACCAACCCCTTGAATTATGTGAATTATGAGCGCAAAATGTCTGCGTCTAAAACATTTGGCAAGAGATAACAAAATATCTATTTAGATAACTCTTGAAGAGGTAAATTGTAACTATAAATTCTTGGGATTTTTATTATAATAGAATAATGAAAGATAAAATGATTTTGTTTGTTTGTAAAGCAAATTCTGGACGAAGTCAAATGGCTGAAGGATTTTTTAATCGTATCTCAAAAACGAATAAAGCGATGAGTGCCGGGATAAAACCAGATAAAGCATTACATCCTTGGACAATAAAATTAATGAAGGAAGTTGGAATTGACGTAAGCCGGAATAGGCCGGGAAGACTTACCAAAAAAATGCTAGAAAGGGCAGAAAAAATAATTATCGTTGGCTCCGAAGTATTAAAAAGCATACCTCCAGAATATTTGTCAAAGGTAGAGAGGTGGCGGATAGAAAAACTTTTGGGAAAACCTATAAATCAAGTTAGAAGAATAAGAAACAAAATTGGGGAAAGAGTTGAAAAATTAATTAAGGAGATAAACGAAACAAGTCGATTAAAAAATTGCTAGCCAGTTGGATGGTGATTTTGTTACCCCCGTTAATTGTTTTGTCCCCATTATTTTTAGATTTTAAAAGTAAAAAATTTACCACCTTGACAACGATTCTTGTGGAAAACTTGGCTTAGCCAAGTTTCACAATTTTACAGAGGCGTATTCTATTTATTTTTTTGTTAAACCTTGGAAGGTTATTTCTCTATAATCTTCTTCGTTTATTCCTGCAAGTTGATAAATCTGGTAAGTTGAAAATATTTTTTTATCTTTTGCATCAAACTCAAGTAGATCAATAGCTTTATCTATTTCTTCCCAAGAAGGCGCTTCGATTTCAAGATAGGGTTTAAGTTTTGGCCAAAAATCTATATCGAACTCAATTTCTCCTAATTTATATCTTATTCTTCTATTTTCTTCATAGAACTTCTCCTTTAAACCGATAGAGCGTAAGAAATTAGCTGTTTCTCCAAAACCCTTAACCTCAATTTCAATTTCTCGCATGCCTTCATCGTTTATTTTGCCATCATGACTTTTTATCCCAAGTCTTTGCTTAAAGGTTAAAGTGGTTTTACCTCCTTCGTCTCTAATTCTAATCCACGCTCCCTTTTTATGTAATCTTAAATCTGGATAATCAAAAATTCGTCTACGATAAAATTTATCGAAAATCTTTTTTGCTCCGATTTTCTTTAATTTCTTTTCGATCTCTCTCGGCTCGATATTTAAAAATTTAACCTCAATTTCTTCCTTCATAAATAATTTTAATCCCCCCGTTATTATAGAATAAAAAATAAAATAGCCAAGCAATAATTTAGTATACTTAGCTATTTTTGGCCAATAACTTGAAACTCAAGAATTATTACTCCGTACTTTTTTATTTTGTCTGGGGAGAATATTTGGCTGTAAAGAGAGAGGGCATTTTTAGCGTTATAACCCGGTAAGAGTTTATCTGTTTTTTCCGTCGTCAAGGCTTCCTCAAAATTCTTATACGTTCTGGCAGCGATTACTTTTAAAGGAAGCACATTTTCGCTTGGGAAGTTTTTTCTATTCCTTTCCCACTGGTTTCTATCACCGGTTAAAAGAAGAATAGTTGAACCAGCTTTAATTCTTTTCATGCTGGAATAACCAATTCTTCCCTCAAGAGTCTTTACTCCCGCTTTAATCATTTGGAAGAAAGGCTTTTTAATCCAGAGTTCTCTTTGTGGTATGTTGTTCATTTTTACTATTATAACCCCCTTTCCATAATAAACTCAACAACCCCTCTTTTATATTTCCCCGTTTCGCAGTGAAGAATATTGAAACCGTTTTTGAGAAAAAAGATAACTGAATCTGGTACGGTTTCTGAAACGGTGACAACTAGTCTGTTTACTTTTTCCTCTCGGGCAAATTCCACACTTCTAGTCAGAAGAAGATTGCCAAGTTTATTTTTTTGAAATTCGTGGACAACCAGAAGTGTTGAAATTTTGACATAGTTCTTGCTGGGATTCCGTTTTAGTGATAACAAGTCAGCTATTTGGTTGGCCACCTCAAGGACAAAAACTGTTTTATAGCCCTCGCCAGTAAGCCATTCGTTGAGAGCTTTATCTTGGTTTCCATAAATGGGTGCCAGATATTTATTAGCAATTTCGCGTAATTGAGAACGGTCACCTTCTTTGGCCTTTCTTAATTTCATCGAATCTCTCATTTTTGTCTTTCCCTCCTCCTTTATAAAATTATTCAGGTGCTATTTTAGTTGCTTCCGCAACTAAATTTACCTTGACATATCTTTTCAGAATGTCAAGTTTTTATGGCAGATCAGCCAAACGGTTGAGATTTAAGTTAAAGATAGCATTTTTGAAATAAGTCGTCATGAGGATGATTTTTTGGTAGGATGAGTTATATGGACACAGAATATGAGGCGACGTTTTTAAACATAGATAAATATGAAGTTCGCGACAAACTGAAAAAAGCAGGGGCGAAATTGATAAAACAGAAATTCTTGCAAAAAAGAGTTGTCTTTAACCTGCCGGGAAAATCAGGGGTAGGTAGCTGGTTGAGGGTTAGGGATGAAAAAGATAAAATCACCATGAGCTTTAAGTCGGTTGAGGGAGATAAAATTGAGAACCAGAAAGAAATCAATTTAGTAATAAATGATTTTGGAAAGGGGGTAGAATTTTTGGAAACGATCGGCTGCGAAAGAAAATCTTACCAGGAGACGAAAAGAGAAATCTGGGGGCTGGACAATATTGAAATTTGCATTGACGAATGGCCCTTTTTGGAGCCGTTCGTGGAAATTGAAGGAAAATCGGAAAAAGAAGTCAAGGCAGTTTCTGAAAAATTAGGGTTTAATTATTCCAAGGCCTGGTTTTGCGCAGTTGGACTTATATACAGTAAAAAATACAACATCCCTGTCGAGGTTATAGATAACGAAATCTCAGGAATAGTTTTCGATATGAAAAATCCGTTTTTGGAATTTAAAAACAGAAAACCAATCCGTAAGACTGGAAATTAAATTTCTGTAAAAAATAAATATCTTTTACATTTCAGCCTCAATAACTTTAAGCTGGGCTGAATCAAGGATTTCTTGCGCTTCTTGCTCGAATTTCGGCCAATCTGTTTGATAGCTGCTGAAGATGACCAAATAAGTTCCGCTTTCATTAACAATAGCCTTTCCTTTTGAATGAGAATTCGGCTGGTTTGGATATTCTAAAGCCATTTCCAACCAGACGGTCTCATTATCCTGCTCCGAAATTTCAATCTCTATTTTACCGTTTTGCTCTTCAATATTTTGTTTTATCTCCCCTATAATTTCTTCTATAGTCCTTTGCTTCTTGGTTTTACTTACTAATAGGAGGGCTAAAGCCTGTTTTTCTGTATCAAGCCGGTGAGCGAAAAACAAAAGTTCAGTTTCTTCTAAAACTATTCCGGACTGGTCAAGATACTTCAAAAAAGTTTCGTCCGCTTCTGTCCAATTAGCGGGATAAATCAGCTTTAATTTACCGTCCGCTGAAACCCATTCCTGTCCGCCCTCATCTTGCGGGAGAAAAAATTCTTCCAACCTGGTTTCCGGTATTTCAATTTCCGGCAATTTAACCTCGCCTAAAGACTGACTGAATCTTTTAAATTGCCCATAACTCACATAGCTGAGTCCTAAAATTAAAACGAGCAATATTAAGATGTACGTTCTGTCGGATATCCGCATACTGTTAGAAAATTTGCCACCAGGGGCCGAAAATCCCCACTTGGTAGCCGAATAAAGTTAAGAAGAAAGAAACGATTGTCCAGGCAAAGAAAATAATGGCCAGGCCAATTCCGGCTGCTTTCCAGAGCGATTTTACTTTAGCTAAAGGAGTAGGAGCTTCCAATTTTGCCGAAAAATAGAATATCACTCCGCTGGCCAAGACCAGCAAGACCAAAATAAGCGGAATAACTTTCCATAGAAGAAAATCAATAACCAGGAAAAACATTATAAAAATATGTTTGACTTGGCAACGTTCGGTTTCGTCTCTCCAAGTAGTGCTTGGGTCATCAGTAGTCCTGCCGCAGGGGACCAGTCCCCAACCCCTTGTTTCAGGAGGCGCTTCTTTGGCTACGAAATTAAAAGTCTGAAGAGAACTATAATCTCCGCTTTCTTGGCAGGAAATATCCAAACAAGCTTTCACTTGCCACTGATAATCGCCCCAACAACTTAAAGGCAAGGAAGCGGAAGATCGCGAAACAATGTCATCCGGAGACAGTACTATTTTTTCTCCAAGCAAGCCTTGGCATTCTTCGCTTTTCGGATCTTCAGGGTCAACTCCAACATAGGAAACTTCAAATTGATAGAATCTTGCTCCTGCCACCGGTTCCCAGGAAATGTTGTATAGGGACTGATAGGTATAAATTTCGCCACTGTCTTCCGGTTTGAGCTCTATCGGCGTACTTAATTTAAATGTCCTAAAGCTTTGAGGAGTGCTATATGCGCCGCAGACATTCCCATTTTCCCTAGCACAGGTTTTAACCTGCCAGGTATAATCTGTCTCTTGTTTCAAATCAGGATAATCAAGGGAAAATTCTGATTTTTCAGTCGGTTCTTCTTTATTCAATCCCCCGCCTTGTATTTTGAAAACATAAGATTTAGCTCCGGGGACGTTTTCCCAATCAAAATTAACCGGCATTGGGATATTATCTTCTTTCGGGTAAGTAAGTTGCGGAGGCCGGCCAGTGGTTCTGAATAACCAGGGGCCAAACCACGTCTCTTCGCACTCTTCAGCTTCGTAATCTAAACAGGGCTGCACTTTCCAACTGTAAACAGTATCAAGAGCAAGTTGCGGGTAATCAAATGTAATATTGGCTACTGTAGTTGTCCCCGAACTTATACCAATAAGTTCATAATTAAAAGAGTTTGCTCCCTCACTCGTCCATTTTAAAAGAACGGGCAAGCCGATTGGTCTTTGGCTGTCGTTTGGCGGATTAACTGGTGCCACGCTCAGGGGCCAATCCGTAGTTCCGAATCTCCACAGTTGGCTGTAATCCGAGCAATCAAAGCCGTGCTTATCTTTGCAGGCAGCTATTTTCCAGGCATAAGGTGTTTTTTTGGCGAAAAAAATACTGTAATAATCAGTGAACTCATCGGGCGGTAATTTTTCTCCCTGGCGTTCGTCAGGCGATAAAAGGCTAGGAATACATTGCCCGCCGAAGCTTAACTGCGGATGACACAAATCTTCTTCTAGATAATAAATTAAGGCGTTATATGACAATGGCCGGTAATTTTTTTCTCCGAAAACAGTGGTCTCTTCGTAACGGGTTGAGTCTTCTATTTTGCACCACTGCAGCTTTTCGCTTTGTTCCTGAGAAAGATTCTCTGTTTTTCCTGATCCTTGCCAGTCAGGATCGTAAGGCAGTTTCGGTTCTGGCGCCGGGTTGGCGGTGAAACTCCAAAGCTCGCTCCAAGCTCCGCAGTTTGTTTTCCCTGTGGCGTCGCAGCAAGCTTTAACCTGCCATTGGTATGTTTGGTTTGATTTGAACATACAGGAGTAAGACGGGATGAATTCAGATTTGTTTAAAACCTTTTCGTAGGAGCTGATTTCCAATTCTTCCTTTTTTATCCTCTCTATTTCTTCTGTATATTCTCTTATTTTTTGCGGATCAGTTTCTTTTTCTAATTTCTCTTCTAATTCGTCTATTTCTCTTAACTTTTCTGGATCTCGCATATCTCCGGTTATTTTAATTACGTAAGATTGAACGCATTCTGGTATTTCATAACATTCATTAGGATAAATACATCCGCTTGGACAACTTGCTGAGCAAGTTTTGGGGCAAGTTCCGCCTTCTCGCCAGCCGTCTTTCCATCCCCTGACGCCATCCCAAACTAATTTTACCGGGAGATAAATATTATTCTGATTTTTCCCTGATTCGGGAGTACAGATGTCGTTGGGATATGTTGGATTATCATAATATTGAGGATTGCTGGGCTTGTCTAGGCAGTCCTTATCGCACTTATTACACTCGGGCATATTTAGGCCTGCTTTCGTTATCTCGCAACTTCTTTCAGCTTTTTGCCAGCTTCCGCATTCTTCACATGTTTCCCAAGGGTCGCACTGGGTCTGGCAGGGGCCACAAGAGCAGCAGGCACTGGCCGGACCGCAAACGCTTCTACACTCTCTTACCAAAGTTTTTGGCCCGCATCCCGTAGTGTCTGTTTTATATTCTTTCCAGCTGCCGCTGCAGCTACATTGAGTACAGCAAGGGCAGCATGGCCAGCAGCTGTATTCGGAGCAGCAAGTAGAACAGTATACATTAGAGCAACTTCCGATGCTAAACTGTTCGCCGCATTCCGTGGTGTAATAAATCGTCTGTGCAGAAGACGTATCAGGGAAAAGTAAAATAAAAACAGAAATGAAAGCAACGAAGAAAAGAAATAAGATACTTTTTTTAACGGAAGAATTCATTGTTTTATTTTAAGTCTTTTTATTGAGTCTGTCCAAATATTTTTCCCGTGGTACCATTGGTATAATGGAGCTGTCTTTTAAAGGTAAATTTTTAATATTTTTAATTATTATTTCTTTAGGTTTTCTCTCTTTTTATTTTTTATTCAAAGAAAAAAAAGAATTCCAGGCCGATATTTTAATTTTTTCCCCTCATCCCGATGATGAAATTTTATGCTGCGGCGGAACAATTCTCAAGGCAATTGAAGATGGCAAAACCGTCAAGATTGTTTTTTTAACCAACGGAGATGCTTATACGCAGTCTGTTTCGACTTGGATGGAAAAGCAGCCTGACGAACTAAAACCGGAAGATTATATTGCTTTGGGCAAGGAACGTCAAAAAGAAGCCTTAAGGGCGGCAAACAAGCTGGGGCTGGAAAAAGACGATTTGGTTTTTTTAAGCTATCCGGACGGCGGACTTTCTTCTTTATGGAATAATCTTTATGACGATTATTATTTATCAGAAGCAACCGAGACCGTCTCTTCTCCCTACAAGCTCACGTATAACTTGGCAAAACAGGGTTATACAAAAGAAAATTTAATTTCAGACATAAAAGAGGTTTTAGAAAAATACCAACCTGGGGAAATTTATCTTCCTCATATTTTAGACACGCATAAAGATCATCAGGCGGCCAATGAGTTTGTTTTTTCGGCTTTAAACGAATTAGAATCAGGCGATAATGACGATTGGCTGAATTCTTTGGGCAGTTTTTATTATCTTATTCACGATTCCGGCGGTCTTGATGAAAGTTTTTATCCTTATGTTCCTTATTCGCCCTACGTTTTTTCCCGGGAACCGAATTATGAAGAAAATATTTCTGATTTTAAAGATCAAAAAACCCTTGCCTTAAAAGAATATTATAGTCAAATGAGCGCAGAAGAGGAGGCGGAGTTTTTAAACAGCTTTGTTAAGGATTTTGAGCTGTTCTGGGATATGCCTTCCAGCCCTCAAGCCTATCTCAGATACGTTGAGCAGGAGTGGGAGAATATCGGACAAATTATGAGAAGCCAAGGATATAACGTAAATTTTGCTCCGGTGGTCGACGTTGCTGAAGATATTGAGGATTTTGATATGCCATTGACGGGCAAAAAGCGAATTTATTCAGAGGATCCGGAAATTGTTGCGGAATTGGCTGGTGCCGTAATCAGAGGAATGAATAAAGGCGGTCTCATTCCGGTCATAAAACATTTTCCGGGTTTGGGTCGTGTTCGTTCAGATGCCCATGTTTGGTTGCCCGAGACGGAAACACCAAAAGAAGATCTTTATCAGAGGGAATTAATACCCTTCATGAATTTGATTGAAAAAGATTATGATTTTTGGATAATGATTGACCATTCAATTTATCTTTCCTTGGACGAAAAGCCGGCCTCATTGTCTTACGAGGTCCAGACAAAACTTTTGCGGGAGGAATTGGGGTTTAAAGGAATAATTATTGTTGATGAATTATTGGCCATGCAGGCGATCAGAGAATATGCTTTTAGACAGGGTATTGCCGATCCTTACATCGGAGAAATCATAAGTCAGGTGTTTGCCGCAGGAGGCGATATTGCCTTATTTTATGTTTCCTCACCCTTAGAAGCAAAGGAGGTTATTAATGGAACAATAAAAGCGGTAAAAAAAGCAATAAATGAAAATAAAATTAGCCAACAAGAAATAGATGATTCGGTAGCGAGGATATTGACAGAAAAGGAAAATTTTTTTGGCGTTCCTTTAGGTCATTTTATAAACAATATGACTCTCGAAGAAAAGATTGCTCAAAAACTGATTACGGATGTTTATTTTGGTCGTGACGAAAAAGAAATTGGTAACTGGGAGGAAATACTTAGAGAGTATAATATAGGAGGGATACATGCCCGTAACCAGGGTTTTATAGATGAAATTCAAGAACAAGCTAAGATACCTATGTTTGTAACCGGGCAACACGAAGGCGGCATGGTCAATCAGGATGGTCTTAATATTTACACGCACAGTGCTTATATGATAGGTAAAGAATTTGAGTTTTTAAAAAAGAGGGCAGGAAAAGAAATATTTTATAACATTAAAAAAGAAAAAGAAGAAACTAAAGATTTTTATGAATCCTTCGATCTTGGACAAATAGATGAGATTACTCGCCAAAATATTCTTGATTCTTTGATTGATTCTGTGGATGAATTAATTGCAGCTTATTCAGATATTGAGCAAAAAGGATACGTGTCTCCTAATCCAAACTATATTTCGCCGCTAACCATTTATCATTCCGTTGGAGGCTATGAAATTAAGCCTTTTTACGATTTACCCATATTCTGGTTAAGGAAATTTTCTGATCAGGGGGTTTCTTTTTATGCGTATAGTTTATTCAAAGAAATATTCAACGATTGGAAAAAAGATCAGAAAGAATTAAGCACATATACAAGGGATATTATTTTAAACCTTTATTCCCTCAAGGAAAAGATAAAAAGCAGAAAAAGCATAATTGATGATCCAAAAAGCAAGGAAGAAGTCCGCATTCTTTTTTTAGCAACTCATCCTGACGATGAAGATAGCGAAGGCTTAGCTTATTTCGAGTATAAGTTCAATTCTGAAACCTATATTCTTTTGGCTACCAGAGGCGAGGGAGGAGAAAATGAAATAAACGCAACTTACGAGGATTTAGGAAAGATACGAACAGAAGAAATAGAAAAAGCGGGGGAAATTTTGGGCGTAAACAGGATTTATTATCTGGGCTTGGAAGATTTTGGATATTGCGTTTCAGAAAAAGAGGCGTTGGACAAGTGGGACAGAGAAGAAGCTCTCAAAAAAATAATTTATTTTTATCGCTTAATTAAACCTCATATTATTATTACCAAAAACACAACCTCAGATGAGCATTGTCAGCATAAAGCGTTTATCTCTCTCGCAATAGAGGCGTTTGAATTGGCATCTAATCCAGAGGTTTATTCCGAAACGTTAAAAGACGGACTTTTGCCGTGGCAGCCCCTGAAATTTTATCAAAGAGACCCCAAAAATGAGAATGGAATTTTTATAGATATCAGTGAGAAAGATTCTGCTACCGGTCGCACCTATAAAGAAATTGCTTTAGAATCATTAAAACAACATCATTCTCAAAAACTTGGCGAATGGGCGCAGACACAATATTCTTTTTGGCCTGATAAGATTTATTATCACCTTAGTAAAACAAAGGTAAAAGACGAAGGCAATTCTATTTTTTCAGGAATTAATAAGGAAAATTTATAGAAGAGACGAAATTTTCCGTTAATTTAATCCAATCTTCAATGTCTAAAGTTTCTGCTCTTTGGATTGGTTGGATATTATTTTTTAAAAGCCAAGACCCTACCTTCTTTTTATCAATTTTTAATTTTTGCGAAAAATTATTAATTATTTGTTTTCTCGGTTGGGAAAACCCGGCTTTGACAATCTTGAAGAATAGGTCAGCATTAATCAGCTTTCTGTCGGCGTTAATCAGCGGCGTGATTCGGATAAGTGCACTATCTACTTTGGGCTGCGGCCAGAAAGATTTTTTTGATACATAATTTATAATTTTTGCTTCAGCGTAGATCTGTACGGAAACCGCCAGAAGATTCATGTCAGGCGGCTTCGCGCAAATTCTCTGCCCCACTTCTTTTTGGACCATTAAAATCATTTCTTTTGGCTGACAATCTGATTCCAAAAATTTTCTAATTACCGGCGCCGTTAAATAAAAAGGCAGATTGGTCACAATTTTGTAGGTTTTAGGTTTTAGGTTATAGGCTTTAGGATTAATTTTTAAAATGTCGGACTGGACAATCTCAACGTTTTTTATTTCCATTATTCTTAATTCGTTATTCAAGATTCTTGTCATGCTCGGGTCTTTTTCTGCAGCAACTATTTTTTTTGCAAACTTAGCCAGTTCAATAGTTAGAGCGCCGAAGCCGGGTCCAATTTCTAAAACAACATCATTCGGCTTGAGGTTAGCTGCTTCAATAACTTTTTTAACGACCCCCCTGTCAATCAAAAAATTCTGCCCCAATCCTCTTGAAGGTTGGATTTGATAATTTTTAAGCTGGTTTTTAATGGCTTTTTTTGAGGTTAAATTCATTAGATTATTTTAACATGATTCTGCGGGGTGTGGATAAAACTCTTGACTTTTTGGTTCAAAGGGGTAAATTAAGAAAAGTTACCAATGTTGGATTACTTGCGTAGTAAAAATTTTTTAAGTTGTCTTGGTAAAAAAATCAAGGGTTCTTTAAAGACCCCTTGTCTTTGTCTGGGGATAATCGCTGTATTTTTGTTTATTTTTGTTTCCGTGGGTTCAAGTCTAATCGTAAAATCTTTCGCTGGCAGAAGCGATTTTTATTTAGCCAATATCTCTAAAATAATAGGGTTTGGAGAGTCAGAAAAAGACAATTTATTTATTAGTCCGACAAAAAGGTTTTTGCCAGAATCCCCGGAATTTATCTTGGTAGAGAATACCAGTCTTAAGGCTTCTTCTCCTCCGACCACTTTCTCCTCCCAGGTCTTGGGCGCTTTGGTTGCGGGTTATGAGCCGGAAGATGCAAAAATGGTGATTACCGAGTATATTATTGAGGAAGGAGACAGTTTATGGTCCCTGGCTGACGAATTCAATGTTTCTTTAGATACTATTCTTTGGGCGAATAATTTGGATAAGAATTCGATATTAAAGCCGGACCAAAAACTGGTTATTTTGCCGGTTTCCGGAGTAATTTATCATGTAAAATCCGGGGACACTGTTTCCGAAATTGCTGGAACTTACAAAGGAAAAGTAGAAGAGATAGTCGCTTTTAACTATCTTGCTGATGAAGACGACATCTATATCGGAGATATTATTATTGTCCCCAACGGCACAATGCCAGCTCCGTCTGTCCGACTACAAGCTCCTGCTCAAGTTCCTTTGGCTTCAAGTTATTTTATTGCTCCGGTATCTTCCCCTTATAGAATTACCCAAGGGCTTCACTGGTACAATGCAATTGATTTTGGTGGCAAATGCGGAGACCCAATTCGCGCTGCGGCAGCCGGAGAAATTCTTAAGGTTGCTTTAACCAGTTCTACTTCTCGCTGGGCTTTTGGCGGAGCGGGCAACCATATAACAATATTGCATCCCAATGGCATTGTCACGATGTACGGCCACATTGCCACTAGTTTGGTTAAACAGGGAGACAAAGTCTCTCAAGGCCAGATGATCGCTTTAATGGGTGGTCAGCCCGGCACTTCGGGAGCAGGACTTTCAACCGGCTGTCATGTGCACTTTGGGGTAACCGGTTCCAGAAACCCTTTTGCCCGGTAGTTTTAATCCTCTCTGATTCTATACATTAAGGCCTCGCTTAGATGAGCGTATTGAATGCTTTCTGAATTGTCCAAATCAGCAATTGTCCGGCTTACTTTCAAAACCCGATGATATCCTCTGGCAGATAGTTTGCCGGAATCAACGTATTTTCTTAAAAGACTCTCTGATTTACTGTCAACTTGGCAGTATTTTTTTATTTGGGGGATTGCCATTTCAGAATTAACCAAAATTCCTTCTGCCTTGAATCTTTCTTTTTGAATTTCTCTTGCTTTTTTCACTTCCTCTCTTATAACTCTACTGGAGTTTTCTTCATCCGGAGCAGTCAGTTTTTCGTATTTTAATTGAGGTACGGTCACAAAAATGTCAACCCTGTCCATTAAAGGCCCTGAAAGTTTTCTTCTATAATTTTGAATCTGGGAAGAATGGCATTTACATTCTTTTTCCGGATCGCCAAAATAGCCGCAAGGGCAGGGGTTGGAAGCTGCAACGAGCGTGAAACGGGCTGGAAATTTCAGAAAATGTTTAGACCTCAAAATTGTGATTTCCCCTTCTTCAATCGGCTGGCGCAAAGATTCCAAGACATCGCGGTGGAATTCCGGGAATTCGTCTAAAAATAAAACTCCTCTGTGGGCCAACGTTATTTCGCCCGGCTTTGGCGGATTGCCGCCGCCAATTAAAGCAACTTCTGAGGCGGTATGGTGGGGAGAACGGAAAGGCCTTTGACTGATTAAGGGTTTGTCTTCTGATAAGAGACCAACCACGCTGTAAATTTTGCTTACTTCCAATGCTTCTTCAAAAGAAAGAGAGGGTAAAATTGAAGGGAGAGATTTGGCTAAAATAGATTTACCGGCTCCAGGCGGCCCAGTCATTAAAAGGTTGTGAGAGCCGGCAGCTGAAATTTCCAGAGCTCTTTTGGCGTATTCCTGGCCCTTTATCCAGCCAAGGTCTATTGGATAGTTTTCTTTGTCAAGAAATCCTTCGGGGTTTATTTTAATTTGAGGCATTTCTTTTTTGCCCAGCAAATAATCAATTGTTTCTTTTAAATCTTTAACTCCGACTACCTTCACCTCTTTTATCAAGGCGGCCTCAGCGAAATTTGGCCAGGGTAGAATTATTTCTTTGAAACCTTTTTCTTTTGCTGCCAAAGCAAAAGAAAGAGCTCCTTTTATTGGTCTTAGATTCCCATCTAAAGCCAGCTCTCCAACAAAAATACGACTTTGGAACGCGAATTTTATTTGTTTTGTTGCAGATAAAAAACCCAAAGAAATTGGCAGGTCATACAAAGACCCCTCTTTTTTTAAATCTGCCGGCGCCAAAGAAACCAAGGTTCTGGTAGGTTGCTGATGGGGCGATTGGAAGCCCGAGCTTTTTATGGCTGAAGCTACCCTGTCTTTTGATTCCTGGACGGCCTTGTCCGGCAAGCCAACAATATTAAAAGACGGAAGGCCGTAGGAAGCGTCTACTTCCACTTCAACAATTTGAGCATTTAAGCCCGTGAGAGCGGCTGAAAAAACTTTTGACGGCATATTATTTATTCTAATTAATTAGCAAAATTTAACAACAAAAAACCGCACCAAAATTTTATTGGGACGGTTTTTTAGATTCCAATCTGCGATTTTAGGAGGTCGGTTTGGCCACAGCCAGGACTTGCTTTAGGGCTACCACCAAGCCAGCGGCAGCCATAAAGGCAATAAAGTTACTCAAAATTGAGGCTACCACCGCTCCTCCTAATTGCAAGCCGGCAACTCCGATTAACAACAAAGCAATTACCGCCACCAAAAAGGGTGTGCTTTCTCTCTCTTTTATGTTGAGAAAACCAACAATCAGACCGAGAATGAAAAGAACAATCGGTAAAGAGGGAATAACGGTAAAGCCGGCAATTACGGCTAATATCATTCCGATAATTAACGCCCAATGGCCAAGAATGGTTGGATTCATATTATTTATATTATTAATTTTTTTAAATTAATCGACCTTTTTCGAAATTTGGCACGTTGTGCAAATTTTGGCTTCGGGAAACGCTTTTAATCTTTCAATCGGGATTTCTTTGCCGCATTTTTCGCAAATCCCGTATTTGCCCTTTTTGATTTTTTCCAGAGCTAAATTAATATTTTTTAACCGCAACTCCAAACTGTGTTCAACGGACAAAAGAGTGCTGTATTCTTCCACTTCGTCAGCCGCTTGTTCCAGTGCTGAGCTTCCTGTTTCTCTGCCGTTAAAGCGAGGGAAACGAGTGTCCCAATCGCCCTTGAGCTTTTCATCTTTAGTGGCAAATTTTTCTAAGTGCTTTTCAATATTCTCTTTTTCTTTTTCTAGTTGCTTTTTTAATTCTTCAATCATTGACTCATTGGGTTATTAGTTTATCAATACTTCTTATTATACTTTCCCCTGAGGAAGTGAAAAGAAATTTATCTCCATATGTCGCCCAACAGATGCCGAAATTGCCAGAAGGAAAAGAAAGATAGCGCAGTAAGACATTTTTATAAGTCGTTTGTTTGAAGGAAAGAACGGTAGCGGTTTCTTCTTTCCCCAGCGCTTTAAAGAGTTTCTCAGTATCTGTCTCCATTGTTGCTTCCCACGAGCGCATAAGATTAAAAAGATTTTCACTTCCTTCTGTCTTTGCTATAAATCCCAGACGGTTGTCCCCTTCCCCGTTATAGATAAACAAGGTAAAGTCATCATCCAGTTTTTCTAAAAGCCCTTGTGGCGTTTCAATCTCAAAGGTTTCGAAAAACTCATTAAGCCCTACAATTTTGTTTTCGTTTGTGTTTTCAAGTAAAATTCTGATGTGACCCTCTGTCTCAAATGTTCTTTCTAGAAGCTGGGAAAGTTGTGTAGGAATTTCCGACAAGCTCGCAATTTTTACAGTTTCTGTAGCGTTTACTGAAATTAAAGAAGTAGAAATTAAAATTTCTGGTTTTTCAATTATTTCTTCTTCTGCGGGAGGTGTTGGAGGCATTTCTTCTTCAATTGGGATTATCTTTTCTTTGAACAACTGAACCTTTTCTGTCGTAAATAACCAGTAAATGACTCCGGCAGTTGCCAAAAGAACGGCGATTATTACGGTTCTAATTAAGATTTTTTGCAAAAGAGAAGGTTTTGGGGGCAATATGGAAATTAAGGTTTCCGGCGCTTCTTTTTTTATTTCTGAATCTTCAGGAGAAGGGCCTTCCTCGCCCGCCTCTATTTGATTATCCGCTAAGAATTTTCTTCTTTCTTTCCAGAGCATTTCTTCTTGTCTTCTTTCTGCCTCTTCGGCAATTCTTTTTTTCATTTCTTCCTTGATGAGTCTCCTTCTTTCTCTTTCTTCCCCCTCTTTTTTTATCCTTTCTTCCTCTATTTGGGTCGTCGTTTTTTCTTCTGGTACTATTATTGTTCTTTCTTCTTCAATTTTTTTTTTAAAAGGTTCCTCTTTGTCTTTTGTTGTTATTTCCTTCTCCGGTTTTTTATCTTCTTCGCCCTCCGGAGAGATTTTTAACGAACGATTAATTTCTTTTAATCTTTCCTTCAAGAGATTTTCCTTTTCCAAAATTACCTGATATTCTAGTTCTACCTTTTTTAGTCCGGCGGACAGCTCTTTCTTTTCTTTTTCTAACTCCCACTTTTTTCTTTCTAAGTTTTTTCTGTCATCATCAACCTTCCATCTTTCCTTTTCAATCCTTCTTTGTTCTTTTAGATCCGGAGTTTCTTTTTCTTTGGCTTCCATGTCTTGGATTACTTCTTCGGTAATTTTTTCTTCGTTCAAAACCTTTTCCAATTCACTTTCGAGATTATCTTTCTTTGCCGAGAGTTCATTTTCTCTGTTCTCTATTATTTTTTTCTCGTCGTTTAACTGAAAAATCTCATTTTTTAAGCGAGCTTTTTCCCGGATCAGCTCTTCTTCTCGTTTTTTTTGTAAAATTTCTTCCTTTTCTTTTTTAAATTGCTCTTCCTCGCTTGACGTTTCCTGATATTTTGACTCAACGTCTTTAATCTTTTCTTCTACCTTTTCAATTTCCTCCAGAATTAGCCATTTTGCTTTTTCAATATCCCGTCTTCTGGCGTCTGTTTCCCATCTTTTCTTTTCAATTTGGCTCTTTTTTTCGGGGGAAGCTTTTTTTTCTAATTCTTCAATCTCCCGAATTTTATTTTCAATAACCGCCTCTTCTTTCAAAAGCGGCTCTAATTGAGTTTCAAAACTTTTAATTTCTGTTAAGAATTGTTTTTTTTCTTTGTTTAATGCCCCTTTTTTCAGGTCGATATTGGCGACTTCTTTATCAATATCAGTTAATCTTTGCTCTTCAGTTTTTTTTGCCAAAATCTTTTCTTTTCTTCTCTTTTCTTCTTCTTCCTCGGTCGTTTTTCTTTCGGCATCCTTTCTTCTCTCTTCTTCGGCAATTTTTCTTCTTTCCTCTTCTTTCATCCTTTCTGCTTCCGCTTGGCCGGCCGCCTTTTTTTCTGCCAGAAGCTCTTCTTGCCTCTTCTTTTCTTCTTCTTCGGTAATTCTTCTTTTTATTTCAATTTCTTCTTTTTCTTCCGCCTTCTCTTCCACTATTTCTTTTATTTTTTTAATCTTGATTTCTTCTCTCTCTGGTTCTAAATCAGAGATTTCTTCCCCCTTCAGCCTAGCAATGTCTTTTTGCATTGTTCTGATTCTTTGCTTTTTCAAAGATTCTAGTTTTTTATTTTCTTCCTCCATTTTAATTACGTTTTTTTGTTTGTTATTTGCTTACCGAGTCCTGCACAGCAGGACGAAAGTGAAGAAGAGATTTATCTCTTCGCTTCTTTTAAAGAAAGATTAATTCTTCCTTGTTCGTCAATGGAAATCACTTTAACCGGGATAATATCTCCCACCTTAACAATGTCTTCCACTTTGTTAACCCGATAAGTGGCTAATTGAGAAATGTGGACCAATCCTTCCTGGCCGGGCAAAATTTCAACAAAAGCTCCAAAGTCCAAAATTCTTTTAACCTTTCCCTGGAAAATTTCATCCACCTTAACTTCGCGAGTAATATTTTTTATCCACTCAACAGCTTTTCTGGCTGCTTCTTCTTTCTCGGCCGTGACAAAAATTCTGCCCGAATCCTCAATGTCTATTGAAACGCCGCATTCTTCAATAATTTCATTGATTACTTTTCCGCCGGGGCCAATCACCTCTCTTATTTTAACAGGATTTATTTGTAAAGTTAATATCCTGGGTGCGTGAGGCGAGAGTTCCGGTCTTGGTTTTGAAATTACTTTTGCCATCTCGTTTAAAATTTGAAGCCTTGCTTTTTTCCCCTGTCTCAAGGCTTTTTCTATAATTTCTTTGCCAACTCCCGCGACTTTAACATCCATTTGAATGGCGGTAATCCCTTTTTCTGTTCCGGCTATCTTGAAATCCATATCCCCGTGGTGGTCTTCCGGTCCCTGGATGTCGGTTAAGATTTTGTAATTTCCATTGTTGTCTTGCATTAGCCCTAAAGCGATTCCGGTAGCCGGTCTTTTTATCGGCACTCCGGCATCCATTAAGGCCAGAGATGCCGCTGAAACGGCAGCCATAGAAGTTGAACCGTTAGACGAGAGAATTTCAGTAACTATTCTGATAGTGTAAGGAAAATCATCAAAGCTGGGGACCAGCGACATCAAAGCTTTTTCTGCCAGCATTCCATGGCCTATTTCTCTTCTACCCGGTCCCCTCATCGGCTTTACTTCTCCCGAACAATAAGGAGGGAAATTATAGTGGTGCATAAATCTTTTCTTGCCGATGGTTTCCATCCCTTCCAGCAATCTTACGTCTCCCGGCGCTCCCAAAGTTAAAATAGAGAGGGCTTTGGTTTGCCCTCTGATAAAAAGACCCGAGCCGTGGGTTCTGGGTAATAACCCCACTTCGCATTGGATATTTCTTATTTCGTCAATTTTTCTCGCGTCGGGT
>Ga0210051_1000921_pt1 | contig 29029 bp, 26 predicted proteins | sample CryGey092014_all_FD_185464 | JGI IMG/M metagenome (GOLD analysis project Ga0210051, IMG submission 185464) | Groundwater microbial communities from aquifer - Crystal Geyser CG23_combo_of_CG06-09_8/20/14_all (SPAdes) (version 2) | ecosystem: Environmental > Aquatic > Deep subsurface > Groundwater...
GTGAGATACTGGTGGACGTTATGGAGATCCCCGAAGACCTGAAACCCCAGTAAAACCAGAGGAAGGGAAAATGAATAAAAAGCTAGCTGTTTCTATTATCATAATAGGGATATGTATGTGTTTTTTCTTCTTGTTTGGCGAGACAGGGAGTATCTGGTCTGACGAGGATAGCGCTGAGAGTTCCGTCGTACATCCAATCCTAATTGCTGATACAGGGATATTTAAGAAATTAGAGCGTCCTCCGGTGAAATTTTACCATGATAAACATACGGTTGCCCTGGAAAAAGAAGGCTGTAGTGTCTGTCACCCTCAAGATAAAAAAGGGAGGTTTATCTTTAAATATCCCAGGTTGAGAGACGATAAAAACAAGCAGAGCCTTATGAATTCATACCATGACAACTGTATAGGATGCCACAGGGAAAGGGCAAAAGCTGGCAAAAAGGCTGGTGCAGTGACCTGTGGGGAATGCCATATTGTGAGAGAGAAATATAAAAAGATTGAGCACGCACCAATTGGCTCAGATTATTACCTTCCTCTCGAAGATACATATCATAGAGACTGTATTGGTTGTCATAAAGAAGAAAAAAAACTGACTAAAAAGGCCGAAGTTTTAAACTGGAAGGGATTCTACGTAAAGAAAAAGGAGATCGAAAAAGCAACATGGCCGAAGATGGATTTTGATTATTATCTGCATTATCAGCATGAAAAAGGCCTGGAGAAGGACTGTAAGCTCTGTCATCATATCTATGACGAAAAAGAGAAGAAGCTGGTTTATAAGAAGGGAACAGAGTCTTCCTGTCGGGATTGCCACCGGGAAAAAGACGAGGAAAGCAGGCGTTCCTTTCAAAAGGTGGCCCATGCGGATTGCATAAATTGCCATATGGAACGCAGCAAAGAAGGCAAAAAAACAGGGCCTTATAGCTGTGAAGGATGTCATATTGAACAGAAGCAACGGACAGCCAGGGAATTGGCAGTTGTGCCCAGACCGGGAAGAGGTCAACCAGACAGGGTCCTTATTAGTATTAAAGATTCCAGAATGAAGGAAGTTCCTTTTGATCACAAAGGTCACGAGGCACAGAGCCTTACATGCCGAAACTGTCACCACGAGAAATTAATTGCCTGTAAAGAATGCCATACAAAGAATGGTAGTCCGGAAGGTGGGATGGTCAATCTGGCCAAGGCATATCATGAGCCATTATCTGAACGAAGTTGTGTTGGTTGTCATACTTCTTATAAGTTAAAACCATCCTGTGCCGGATGTCATCACCTACTGAAAAGTGGGGTAACGGAAGCATCTTGTCTCCCTTGTCATAGTGGATCATTTAAGGAAGTTGGGGTTGCTTCAAAGTTAGGCAACCCTAAGGAGCTTCTTCCTGCAAATATGTCTGGAGATATAACCATCAAAATCATGGAAAAGGATTATATGCCGGCCAAATTTCCCCATCTCCGTATAATCAAAAAACTGACCGAAATATCGAAATCAAGTAAGTTAGCCAAACAGTTCCATTCTGACCAGAAAACCATCTGTTCTTCGTGCCATCACAAAAGCCCATTAGGGGCGAAGAAAGAAGTACCCCTTTGCAGCACCTGTCATAGCCTAAATATGGAATCTCGAAAAACAGATACTCCCGGTCTCCTTGGGGCTTACCATCGTCTATGCCTTGGTTGTCATAAAGAGATGGGAATCAAGCCTGTAGATTGCACCGGATGCCATGCAGGAAAGACGGGGCTAAAGACTGGAATGAGAAAGCAATAGCCTTCTCTTTAGAAATAGGGAAATATGACAATATGGGGATCAACCGGCGAGACTTTATAAAACTACTGGCAGGAACTGGGGGCATTGCATTATTCGGGAAAAACGTGAATGTCTGGGCGGATGAGCATGTTACCAGCCTCCATGAGTCCTTTGGGGTCATTGTTGACACAACCTTGTGTGTTGGCTGTCGAAGTTGTGAAAAGGCTTGCAATCAGATAAACCAGGACCTGCCCCGGAAAGCCTCCGAATTCTACAAGGACAATTCGATGCTCGAGAAGAGAAGGAGGATGGCCGCCGATTCTTACACCGTGGTAAATCGCTACAACAATCCAGAGGACACAAATAGACCAGTTTATGTAAAATTCCAGTGCATGCACTGTACTGACCCAGCCTGTGTGTCTGCTTGTATCGTTGGCGCCCTGACAAAAGAGTCGAATGGTGCAATACGGTACGATCCATGGAAATGCATCGGATGCCGTTATTGCATGGCCGCATGTCCTTTTCAGGTTCCTGCCTATGAATACAACAATGCCATGACACCTCAGGTCAGAAAATGCACTTTCTGCTTTGAACAGAGGACATCAAAGGGTAAAGCACCTGCATGTGTTCAGGCCTGTCCTATGGAGGTTATGACTTTCGGGAAGAGAAGAGAATTGATCAAAATCGCTAAGAGGCGAATTGAAAAACATCCTGATCGATATATTCCTCATTTATATGGGGAACACGAATTGGGAGGAACTTCATGGATGTACCTATCAAGCCTTCCCTTTGAGGAAATTGATTTTCCAAATTTAGGGTATATATCACCTCCCAGTTATACTGAGCCTATACAACACGCTATTTTTAAGCATTTCATCCCCCCATTGACCCTCTTTGCGGTACTCGGTGGCCTCATGTGGTTCTTAAAACCCAAAGTGGTAAAATCAGAATCGGTTTTGGAGGAGGAAAATTCAGAGAAATGAGTTCCCGTGAAAATGCTGCTCCTGTAAAAATACGATTTTTTACTACCGGTGTAAAGGTTCTTATTGCCTTTATGATTACCGGCTTGAGTTTTGGCCTTTACAGAATGGTATTTGGTTTGGGGTCTACTACAAATTTAACGGATCAGTATCCATGGGGGCTGTGGATTGGAGTGGACGTGGCAAGCGGGGTGGCACTGGCGGCAGGGGGTTTCACAAGCGCTTTCTTGGCCCATATCTTCCACAGGGAACATTTCCACGCTATTGTCAGACCGGCCCTCCTCACAGCGATGTTGGGGTATACTTTTGTCGGGATTGGGTTAATGTTTGACCTTGGAAGGTGGTATAATATATGGCATCCTATGCTTCCTATGATGTGGCAAGGGAATTCAGTTTTGTTCGAAGTCGGTATGTGTGTAATGGTATACCTCACCGTGTTATATATCGAATTTTTACCCGTTGTGACCGAGCGCTTTATCGGTAAAGTAAACCTTCCTGGAATGCTCTCTTTCTTTAATAAACCTATTGATAGACTTCTGACTTTCTTGGATAACATCCTGGGGAAAGTCATGTTTGTCTTTGTGATTGCGGGTGTGGTTCTCTCCTGTTTACATCAATCGTCTTTGGGAACATTGATGGTAATTAGTCCTTACAAGATGCATCCATTGTATTGGTCTCTTCTGTCTCCATTGTTTTTTCTTGCCTCCGCGATTGCTGTTGGATACCCCATGGTGATATTTGAGTCTATGATTGCATCGAAGTCGTTTGGACATAAATCAGAAATGCACATTTTGACCCCGCTGGCTAAGTTCATCCCCTATTTATTGGGCATTTATATTGTGTTGAAAATTGGAGATATGATTTACAGGGGCACCTACGTATACCTCTTTGAAGGGTCGATCCAATCCCGGATGTTCTGGCTTGAATTCGGCACTCTGACAGTAGTTCCCTTTCTCATGTTATTATCATCACGGGTTCGAAGCTCTGCCGGCTGGTTGTTTTCCGCTGCCACTATGTGTATTTTTGGAGTTTTGTTGAATCGATGTACAGTCTTTTTCATTGCTTATCGGCCTCCTTTTGCTGAAAAGGCCTACTTTCCTGCCATAGGTGAGTTTGCCCTCACCATAGGTCTCATTGCAACACTTATGCTTATCTATAGGGTATTTGTCTCCATCCTTCCAGTCATGCCTGCCCCTGAAAAAGAGGCTGTTCGGGAGTAATCATTTCTGGGCATAAGGATAAAACAGTAGATGCGGTAAGGTAATTAGAAGATTCGAGGAATGGAGGAAAAAGAAGATGACAAAGATCGCTATTATAGGATGCAAGCGGATTCAAGACCAATTATGTGTAGCGTGTGAGAAATGCCTCAAGGCTATCAGCAAAAAGGAAGGGGAGTTTTCCAGGTATGCTGATGGGATCGAGCTGGTAGCCCTTGGAAACTGTGGGGACTGTCCTGGGCTTGTTATTCCAAAAATAAAATTGATGAAGGAAATCGCCGATAGCCTGGAGCGAGATTTTGATGTTATCCATCTGGGGACCTGTATAGTGAAGGCAGTTAAGACGGCCCAATGCCCTCTTGATTTTGAACGGGTTGCAATGCTGGTGAAGGAGAATTTCGGAAAAGACATTGTAGTGGGGACCCACCCCTATTAAACTCATTGAAAAAACTGTGAACTGTGAACTGTGAACCGACAACCGTGAACGGTTACTCAAGGGATTACTTGTTTTTGGTCTTGACATTTCAAAATGAAGTGTTTATTATGTTGTTAAAGTAGTTACTTAATGGGGGACCATATGGGTATAATAACTGCCAAGGAGTTGAAGCAAAAGACTGGAGAGGTTATAAAGAAGGTCAGATCAGGTGAACAATTGACTATTACATACAGGGGAAGACCCGTGGCTATCATTGCTCCACCAGAAGTGGAAGAGAGGAAGGCCTTAGAGAAATTGAGGCCATTTAAGGAGGCATGGAAGGATATTGAGGAAACTCTCCAGAAGACAAGACCTAAATTTAAAGAATGGCAGGAGGCCATTGAGTGGGTACGAGACAAAACTTAGTTTTGATTGATACAAACATCTTTGTGATCGACCTCCGTTACAAAAGAGATATTTATTACCAGAATAATCTTACATTTCTCGCTTACATAGCAAAAAAGAGAGTCGGCTTTACCACTATTGTCAATCTATTAGAGCTTTGCGGAATTCTCTCATTTAATCTCAGCGAAAAACAATTGACCGAGTTATGGTTCTACTTTCAAGATAGATACCAGGTTACCGTTCTACCTGTCCCCAATCTTGAGACTCACTTTCCAAAGGTAAATATTAAGGGTATATTTGATTTACTTAAAAAAAGAACCTCCCTGGGTGATGCCTTGATGATGTCAGTTGCACAAGAACATCTGTCCTTCGTTTCAACAATGGTTACCTGGGATAATGCCCACTTTGAGGATATTTTCCCTGGTAGTGTCATGACCCCTGAGGGATTTTTACGATGCTTCAATAGTGGATAACGATTCTACTAAAAATGCGAATTGAAAAATAATTAGAAGGAGGACACAATGGGCAAGAAGATAATGGTTATAGATGACGAGCCTGATGTAATTACCTATCTGACTACTCTCTTGGAGGAAAATGGTTATCAGACTGACTCTGCTAAGGATGGTGTGGAGGGGCTAAAGAAGATAAAAGAAAAGAGGCCAGATTTAGTCTGTCTGGACATATTGATGCCTGAAAAATCCGGCATAGGCCTGTACAGAGAGCTCAGGAAGGATGAGGGATTGAAGGGAATACCTGTGGTCATTGTAACAGGTTTCAGAGGGGATGAGCATCCTCTTATGGACTTTAAGGAGTTCCTCTACAAGCGCTCTGTGCCAGGGCCTGAGGGATACCTGGAAAAACCAATCGACAGACAGAAATTTCTTGAGATCATTGAGAAGAACTTAGGCTGAAGAGCAGGCGTAGTTCACAGATTGGCAGTAGACCGGCAAACATCATACAGGCTGTTGCCCAAACGAGAAAGGAAAGTTTTGGGCAACAGCCTGTTTTTTTATCCACTCCCCGTCCTTATCGTTGAAGAGTTATTGCCAATAAAAAGATTGAGTGAAATCGCTATCGGATGCATGTAAGTCAATGTGAGATTGAAAAATACCTGCCGATATTGTGAATCAGAGATTAGGGGTTTTGCCACTTACAAATGACAGGAGCCGGTCTTTTGGCCGGCTTTTGCTTTTTAGATTTTTACGTGGTATTATCGAACCTGAATAAGGACAAATAGGACCGGTCATAATTCAAGGAAAGGTATGGTTTATATATGAATAAAGAAATGATGAATACCAAAGGAGTGGCTGAATACCTGAACATAAATGAGAAACTTGTGTACAAACTTGTAAAAGAGAAAAAAATACCGGGAACCAGAGTTACCGGCAAGTGGACTTTCCCGAGACGATTAATTGATGAGTGGATCATTGAAAACGCTAAGGAAAATATCGGGCTAAAAAATAAAACCAAAGAGCTAAAAGATCATATCGTGATCATGGGAAGTAATGATTTTACTATCGAACTTCTCTCGCATGCCTTAAATAAAAGGTTTCCCGAATACACCCTTTCTTTTTCCAATGTGGGAAGTTTAGCCGGCCTTATTGCACTGGGGAGGGGTAGCAGTCACCTGGCTGGCTGCCATCTTTTTGACCCCGACACTGGCCAATACAATTTACCTTATATCTCCCGTTATCTCCCCGAGATCAAAATCACCGTCATCAATTTGGTTTATCGGGATATTGGTTTAATAGTAAAGCCTGGTAATCCCCTAAACATCGTTTTCGTAAATGACCTGTCCCGGCCGGGAATCAAAATTATCAACCGGCAAGAAGGATCGGGCACCAGGGTGCTTTTTGATTATGAATGTAAGAAGATGGGCATTGAACCAAAGCTCATTGCTGGATATGAAAAAGAGGTTAATACGCATTTCGAAGTGGCGGCGGCAGTTGCAGGCGAGGTAGCTGATGTGGGCCTGGGCATTTTGTCCGCTGCCAAGATGTTAAATCTAACCTTTGTTCATCTCGCTAAGGAACGATATGATCTTGTTATCCCCAGAGAAAATTTATCTGTCCGGCCAATAGCTTCATTGGTTGAGGTAATACGATCTTCGGAGTTCAAAGAAAGTATAAACCAAATGGGCGGATACGACACCAAAGATACTGGAAAAGTAATGGCTTAACTTTAGCACTAACAAACCAAGCGGGCTTCCTAACCTCAGCCTAAAGACTATTTTCATTGTTAAGCCCCTCATCTCTCCTTTCTTCTTATGACGTGGATAGCAGTTGCTTTGAATGAGGCTGCCGCCTCTCTTCCTTCCCTCAATGATAAATTTTCAAGGGAATGATGTGTGACATAAGCGACAAGAGGGAATCCGCAGTTTAGTTGGACTTTCTGATAGAGCCCTAAGGGGACGATCTTCACAATCTTTCCGGGAAATACATTTGTGGCACTGGTCACCTCTTTGGAAGGATGAACCGAGAGGGTTACATTTTCCGGCCGAATGCAGAGAGTCACTGCCTCACCTAAATGAACCTCACCCACGGACTCGATCTCCTGACCTCCAATGGAAGTGATAAATGCCCTACCATTTCTCTTAATCACCTTCCCGGTCAGAATCGTCTCCATTCCCAGAAAAGAAGCTACCAATTCATTCACAGGATGGTTCATCACCTCTTCAGAAGAACCGATCTGAAGTATCTCACCTCCGTTCATCACCGCAATCCGATCTGACAGTCTCAATGCCTCCAGGCGATCGTGGGTAGCGAAGATTGCTGTCGTCTGTATTTGTTGAAAGATATGTTCCAGGTCTTCGATCAGGGAATTACGGGTGGGAGGGTCAAGGGAGGCAAAAGGTTCGTCAAGGAGAAGGATTTCGGGTTGAAGGGCAAAAGCCCGTGCGAGGCTCGTCCTTTGTGCCTCCCCTCCTGAAAGTGTTTTCGCTGAACGGTCATGAAGATGATTAATCCCAAATCGCTCCAACTGCTCTATGACCCGATCGTGAATTTCACCCCTCTTCATCCCGCGGATTTTTAAACCGGATGCAACATTTTCAAAGACCGTTGTATCAAAGAGGAGGGGCTCCTGGAAAACCATGGCCAATTTCCTGCGGTATTCCAAAACGGAATGATTCGCTCCGACCTTCTTTCCTCTGAAAAAGATTTCGCCCTGAAAGGGTTTTAATAGATAAGACAAGGTTTGAAGTAAGGTTGTTTTCCCCGCCCCATTTGGCCCCACCAAGCAGAGGATCTCCCCTTCCCTGATCAAAAGACATGGGACAGCCAAAAGGCGGGTATCCCCTTTTCTTACCTCAAGGTTTCTTGCTTCCAGTATAGGTTTTGATTCACTCATAACCATTTTGGCATCGACCATAGAGTATAGGGCTTCATCCTTTAAAATATTACTATTCCGCAATCCACATTCCGAAATCCACAATCGGCATTATCTCGGTCTTTCCCTCTGCTGGATCTGGGTGAGGATCAGATTGATGAAATAGGCAAGCAATAGGAGGATAATCCCCAAGGCAATGGCAATATCGAAGTTTCCTCGACTCGTCTCCATGACGGTTGCTGTCGTAAGTACCCGTGAATAACCTTTGATATTACCACCGACCATGATGGAGGCACCGACCTCAGAAATCACCCCTCCAAATCCCGCCATTACCCCAGCCAAAAGGGGAAGCCTGGCTTCTTTGATCAGTATCCAGACCATCTGGAGACGGGTTGCTCCGAGGGCCAGAATCTGAAGTTGAAGTTTTTGGGGAAGCTGCTGAATGGCAGCCAGGGTAATACCCGTGACAATGGGAGTCGCGATGATAGCCTGAGCGATAATCATAGCTGTTGGCGTATAGAGGATTTCCAAAAAACCAAGAGGCCCATTCCTCCATAAAAAGATGGTCACGAAAAGGCCTACTACAACTGGTGGAAGACCCATGCCAGTGTTGATCAGGCTTACAACAATTCTTTTTCCTATAAACCTGGAAAGGGCAACAGTTACTCCAGCAGATATCCCGATAAATAGACTGATGAGTGTAGCTATCCCGGAAACCTTAAGAGAAAGAAAAGTAATCCCGATTACTTCAGGATCAAAAGTGAACAAAAGATAAAATGCCTTTTTAATTCCCTCGAGAATTAAATCCATCTATTTTCCAAGTTTTTCTTCTTTCTTTCCTGCATCCGGAAAGAAGAGAGGAGACCCGAATTTATCCACTCCAAAGGTTTTTATAATCTCCTGGGTTTCCTTTGAAACCATGAAATCGGCAAATGCCTTCCCGCCGCCGGCATTTACTTTTGGCCATTTGGAGGGATTGACCTCGACGACATGATAGATGTTAAGGAGGATGGCATCCCCTTCTACGAGGATGTCAAACCCAAGGTTTTTCTTCAATGCCAGATACGTTCCACGGTCAGCAAGGGTGTAACCCTTTTTCTCAGCAGCAACGCTCAATATCTGACCCATCCCGAGACCGGTCTGCTGATACCACTTTTCTCCTTCAGGTTTTATCCCTGCAGCTTTCCAGATATCCATCTCCTTTACATGAGTCCCTGACTTATCACTTCTTGATAAAAACAGAGCCTGGGCTGAAGCAATCTTTTTGAATGCCTCTGAGGCCAATTTTATTCCTTTAATCTTCGCTGAGTCTCCAGGAGGTCCAACAATAATAAAGTCGTTATGCATAATAATCCTTCGATTGATCCCATAGCCTTCCGCCACAATTTTCTTTTCGGCGGCAGGAGAATGGACCAGAAGCACATCGGCCTCACCCTTTTGTCCCATGGCCATGGCTTGACCTGAACCCACGGCAATAGTTTTGACAAAATAGCCCGTTTTTTTCTCAAAGATTGGAATTAAGACATCAAGAAGACCGGAGTCCTGGGTGCTGGTTGTGGTTGCTAGGATGATGGCCTTCTGTACTCCCTGAACCGGCACGACGAAACCGGACATAATGAATAGACCAAAAATAAGCGACAGAATTACCTGACTTTTGTTCCATTTTTTCATGATTTACCTCCTGTGCGCCGTCATGAGCGTTTCATGTGATTACGATAACCCTGGACACCGGTTTTCACCGGTGTGAAGACTAAAAAGTCCATCTGTCCGCCTGAGGCGGATTACTTTGCCATCCCAATTTTGACGAACCCATATATATTAGTAGACAAAGATTGCCTTTGTCAAGAATAAAAATTACAAATAATAACTAAAAATAGCTTATTATGACATCTTCTAATGGTTATATCATTGATCGTTTTCCAGATATACACTTCTTTTTTTCCACGGCACAACAGATTGGTGCCGGCAAAAATAAAAGCCTAAAAAATATTGGTAACAGTTCACAGGGGTCAGGGATCAGTTGCCAGACACGGCTTTTCTCAAAGACATCCATGGGCTATTTAGTTCTCGCATAATCTCCAATTATCGATAAGTCTTCAAAATATAAAATCTTTTCCTGAACCCTGTTAACTGATCCCTGTGAACTGTTACAAATATTGTTTAGGAAAGTATACTGATGAAAAGTGGATTATGAATGAAGACATTTAAATAGGTTTAGGACGCCTTGAGAGGTAAAATATCAGATTGACTCTGCTAAGGATGGGATAGAAGGGCTGAAAAATTTCTCGAGGTCATTGCGAAGAGCTTGGGCTGAAGAGCAGGCGTAGTTCATAGGTTGGCTGTAGACAGACATCATACAGGCTGTTGCCCAAACAAGAAAGGAAAGTTTGGGGCAACAGCCTGCTTTTTTATCCAGCCCCCGTCCTTTTCGTTGAAGAGAAACGATCCGGAGGGTAACGGTCACGGTTACATTTCAGGCCATTCGATGTAAGGTTCTTTTATATCAACCATGGCATTGACTATAAATTCAACCAGACCCGTGTATGCTATGCCGCATTTTTCCCATGCATCATAATGATTGAATATCTCCCTGATAGCGCCCTTGCAATTGGAACATGGCGCACAGACCATCTTTTTGATACCTGGGTCTATAACATCCTGAAAGGCATCAAGAATCTGTTTGAATTTCATCCTTCCTGATATCCTTGTCCTCCAGTCGGGGAAGTTCATGGAAGGCATAATGGCAAAGCCACTCCCTCCTCCGCAGCAGTAATTCTTCACACCGTGGGGTTCCATCTCCCTGAACTGGGGACAGATCTTACGGACAACTCTTCTCTGAGGCTCCACCACACCCATGAGTCTGACCATATTGCATGGATCGTGCAATGTGACGGGGAAGTCATTTCTCTTTGGATCGAGGTTGAGCTTTCCTTTGCACACAAGGTCTTCCAGTAGTGTCATAGAACTTTCTCTCGGTATATTGATTTCCCCGTTTATAATACGGTCGGCTATAACAGAGATAGCCTTATGGGCATGACCGCATTCTCCTATGACTATCTTCTTTACCCCCAGTTTCTTGGCGATCTGGGCATGTCTTACCGCTACTCTTGCAAACTGTACATCATCGTACCATAAGCCGTAATTGACGGCATCATACCCTAACAGATCACTGGAGAGTGTCCAGTTTAGTCCTGCTGCTTCGAATATAATGGCAAAAGCCATCGGATTTTCCGGCCACGATAGGAATTCACCGGCATTGTGGATAAGGAGTATGTCCGCCCCTTCCTTGTCCATGGGGAACTTTATGTCCAGCCCCGTTCTATCTTTGATGTCATCTTCCAGAAACTCTATGGTGTCCATTAATGCTACCGGCGTCAAACCCGTGCTTGATCCGGCCTTCAAATGCTTCATTGATCCTAACGTATGGATTTCGACAGGGGCAATACCCATTTCCTGGCTAAAGACCTTTCGGAGTTCATGGGTTATCAAACCGTTGTCAACACCGATGGGGCAGGTCTGGGCACACCGCCTGCACAGGGTGCACCTGTATGCCAGTTCGGCCAACCTTGCAACTGTCGTCCAGTTGAGATCGATGTCGTTGCCGCTGAATTTTGCAAAGGTCTTTCCGCCTTTTTTGATATATTTATTTACGATTGCCCGGAGGACCTCAGATCGGTAGGTAGGCCTATATATCTCTTGCTTTCCGCTTCCGATATAGATAGGACATGCCTCGTTGCAGGTCTGACATTTTGCACAGTACTCAAGAGAGAGGGTCAGGGGCTGCAAAAACGTCCAGTTATTCTCCTTTGTGAGCAGCTTTTCAAGGCCTGACAAAAACTTTCTGACGAGTTCCTCCTCTTCTGCCTTTGTTTCGGGTTTGGGTATACTAATGGCTAATACCCCGTCGAGTGATGCCTCATATTTATTCTTCTGAGCTTCTGTAAGTTGCTTAAAATCAGGATCAGAATCTGCCTTATCATAAGGGTATGGTAGTCTCATGAAGTCTGCCGGGTTGAGTTGAACCATCTGATCTGATGGTTTGCCAATATCTTTGAGCCTTATTTTTCCTGCCTTCATCTATTCAACCTCCTCTGTAGCGGTCTCAGCCCACGTTTTGCCTGGCTTCATATGAGGTGCCGACCAGCTTTGCTTGACGTTCAAGAGTTTGTTCACTTTTGCCTCAATGGTGCTTCCCCTCGTATTTATCCTGTCATCCCAACGCACTTCGTGCCACGTAAAGTACTTGCCAATGAAGTGAGTCATGTGGGTGAAGGGCAGATACATGATAAAAAGGGAGAGGAGTATTATATGGGCTACCAGACTTGAGCCACCAACAACCACAGGGCTGAATGTTATCAAACCTTTCATGTAATCCCTGGAGACGGTTAACCCTGAGTCATACGAAAACCATGCTATCAGCCCGGTTAAGAAAATGGCCAGAATGAACACCAGATTGAAGTAATCTATTGGTGCTGCAAAGGCTCTCAGGTCTTTATCGAAGGTTCTCCTTAGGAGTAAGCCAATGGCACCTATTGTACCCAGTATAAGGCCAATGGCACCAAAAATAATTGCCAGGGACTGGAGCAAGACAGGTATGGCACTTTGGGGCGATAAACCCGCAATGTTCGCTATAGCACCAATAAAGAGTAATCCGAGACAACCGATTACCATGTAAATCCCAAAATGAAAGGGGAATGATACATACCAGAGCTTTCTATTATCATGATACAGCGCCCTCACAAAAAGAATCTCCGGTATCATGAATTTAATTTGACTTAAACTTGATCTTTTAATGGGTTTTTCCCACCAGTTCAATTCTTCGAAATAAGAGCCCCCATATTCACGCCCCTTTTCATGGGGAACAGGATAAAGCTCCCATCTCACATGCAACGGCATCCTTAAGTACTTTATGATCTTTCCCAAAACAACCACGATGAAAACAGCCAAACCCAAATAAGACAGCATCAGTAACAACATTCTTTTACCTCCTGTTAATTAAATGAGCACATAAATTTGAGCGACATATGATTCAAACATAATCGCTTTTGAAGTCCATCAATACTCTATATCAAAATCTACTCTAGTCCTCCTCTATCTCTTCCCTTGGAGAAGGGAGAGATGCTGAGACAGAACGAATGGCTGAGTCATATCCCATCCGCTTCATCTTCCTCCATAATGTTGTGCGATTGATTCCCAATTCCTCTGCCGCTTTTTTGCGATTCCAGTCATTACGGCGGAGGGCTTCAAGAATAACATCTTTCTCAACCTCTCCCATAGTCCTCCCATTAATTTGGGGTATGACCACCTCGGAGCCCGCTCTTTGAACAACTCTGGCAGGAAGATCACCAAGACAAATCCTTTTTCCTTTAGCAAGAATATGGGCATGTTGAATGATATTCTCAAGTTCCTTTATGTTCCCCTGGTATAAATACATTTGAAGAACCTGAAGGGCATCTAAATCAATATCGTTAATTACCTTTTCACCTTTCTGATTCAAACGTTGTATATTTTGATGAGCCAAAAAAAGAATATCTCCTTTCCTTTCCCTGAGGGGAGGAAGTCGAATCTGAAAGACATTCAGCCAGTAATACAAGTTATCCTTAAACATTCCCTCCCTGACGCGATTTTCTAAATCTATTTCCGTAGCCGTGATGAGTCGGACATCCAGGGGCTCCGGTCTCTCAGCACCCAGAGGTTCATACTCCCCGTCTTCAAAAGCCCTAAAAAGCATAATCTGAAGGCTCTGAGGAAGGCAATCTATCTCATCCAAAAAAAGAGAGCCTCCATTTGCCCTTTCAATCCACCCGACAATATCTTCTTTAATATTATGAAGGCTATTAACACGGCAACCAAATAGCTCGAATGCCAACGCCTCTTCTGAAAATGCGCTGCAACTGATCTTGGCCATAGGATATCTATGCCGTTTGCTCAGTTTATGAATAGTTACAGCGATAAGTTCCTTTCCTACGCCACTCTCTCCCTGGATGATAACAGGTGCATCGCTCTCGGAAAGATCAGGAAGGATGGACAATATCTTCTTTATTCTCTTGTCCTTACCCAGTCTTTTTGCCAACTCAAAAGAAACTGAAGATTCGGGTAGGTCCTCCAGTATATTCTCAGGACTAACCTGGCTTTTGATTTTAGAATTCCGGGATGACATGAGGATTACACCTTAAATAAAACCTTAAATAAATACGCTACAAAACGGAATATAACAGAATTGTATATAACTAAGCAAGTAATATACCAATTATGGAATTAAACCTTAACTGCTTAATATTATTGGAGATTAATAAATAGAGGTGATTATAATGGGGAGACTGCGAGGGAATAAATGTTGCAACAAATGTAAACTATTCATTGTATCATGTTGAATTAACTAAGCATACTTAATTAGCAACTATATGAAACATAAAGGTTCATCCTGTTCAACAATTCTGGATCATGATATAAGTTCTAACTTCTTTAATTTCCTCCAGAGGGTTGTCCTGCTCAAACCCAGTTCATCGGCAGCCTTTTGCCGGTTCCATTGGCACCTGCGAAGGGCATCAAGGATGGATTCTTTTTCCATCATTTCCAGCTCGGATATAGACGTCTTTGATAGTGAGGTCTTAACTTTAGGCTTGTTCTTGTCGAGCAGATAGGAAGGTAGATGTTCCACATCTATTGTATTCTTCTTGCAAAGTATAAATCCATGTTCTATGGTATTCTCGAGTTCTCGGATATTACCTGGAAAATTATAATTAAAAAGGATTTCGTGTGCCCGGTTGGAGAGCTGTTTGATGTTTTTTTGCATCTTCTTGTTGAATTTTTCAATGAAATGTTCCACCAGTAAAGGGATGTCCTCTTTCCGTTCTCGGAGGCCCGGCACATTGATCTGAATGACATTGATCCGATAGTAAAGGTCATCTCGAAAATGCCCCTCTTGAACACGTTGGAACAGGTCCTTGTTAGTGGCTGTGATTACCCGTACATCTGCCTTGAGGGGTTCATTACTTCCCAGGGGGTAGTACTCACCATCCTGAAGGACTCTCAGGAGCTTGACCTGAAGTTCATAGGATAGATCACCTATTTCATCCAGAAATATAGTCCCGCCTTCTGCCATGGCAAATCGGCCAGGCTTATGCTGTCTGGCATCTGTGAAGGCGCCCTTCCTGTATCCGAAGAGTTCTGACTCCATAAGGGTATCCGGAATGGCTCCACAATTGACAGTAACATAAGACTTATCTTCCCTTTTGCTGAGGTCGTGGATTGCCCTGGCTATTAGTTCTTTTCCTGTGCCACTTTCCCCATATATAAGAACGGTAGAATCACTTATAGCAATATCCTTAAGGTGATTAAAAATCTTCATCATTTTAGCATCTTTACTGATGATATTCTTAAAGGAATAGAGTCCATTAACCTCCATTTTGTAGGCCCTGATCTCGGAGAGGTCCCGAAAGGTCTCTACTGCACCTACAATTTTACCGTCCTTATCCTCTATGGGAGCAGTGCTGATACTTACAGGAATCTCGTGTCCTTTCCGGGTAGCGATATTCACTTCAAAATCTATGATACTCTCCCCTGAAGCCATAGTTTTGGTTAGGGGGCAATTCTCTACTTGGCAGAGTTCTGTCTTAAATATGTCATAACAGTGTCGGCCCAGGACATTTTCTTTCGTAAAGCTTGTAATCCTTTCAGCCGCCCGGTTAAACCAGAGGATCTTCTTTTGCTTATTGACTGTAAATACACCATCAGCTATATTATCTAGAATCGTCCTACAGGGGGCAGGACAGTCCTTTCCCATACATTCCAACGCATTTTGAAAACAATACTCAAATTCCTTTATCATTGCTCATTCCTCTTATTCAACGTTAATCGTCTTCACTGGTAAATACAGAAGTAGCACCCGTAGCAGAACCTGGAACTCATCATTGCCTGAGATTTGCATAACCTATCGGGAGCTTTGAAGAAGTACCCTGAGAGCAAACATCTTGCAACAGTTCACAGCGGTCAGGTGTCAGCATTCAGCAATTATTTTCCAAAACTTCTGCTGTCCTATTTCAGCAGTTGGTATAACTTATGTAATCCATCCTGATCACTGTTCACTGATCCCTGTAAACTGCTTGGAGTGAGCTTAGATGGGTCAAAATTTATCCCGTTGAAAAACGGGAAATGTATGCTGAAGCGAAAAGAGGTACTTTTGCAAAGCTCTCTTATAGAAAACTATTGAAGAATTATCTTAATTTTTTCTTTGATCATTGTCAAGAAATTACACTGCAAAAATTACTTGACAATACCTTTGCTTTACTATAAATTTGTGCATAGTTAAAACTTTGTATACCTTCCGATGGAGTTTTCCAAAAAAGCAGCTGTTACATTTGAGGTCTTAATAACGCCCCATAGACTCGCCTTTTGTGGAGCTAATCCCTCTAAAGATAATACTGCATATTCCATGAAAAGTTACATACTAATATTAATATGAGCTGTCTATATCCGCTATGGTTTAGTTAATTTAAATCAAGGGTTTTGGGGGTATATTAACCCGCTGGTGAGATCAATCTATAGTGAATGTCATTTGTCAATAGTCATTTGTCACTGGTAAAAGCGATCAATTTTCCACACTTAACCAATGACCGATGACTAATGACCAGTGACGTTGCCTATAGTTATTAGAGGCATTATTCAATATTTTTCAAGCAGCATAAATTTCAAAAGGGGGAGCGAGTGGGCCTGAATTTAAGAGACCTGAAAGAAAAAAAGATCAGTGAATTGACGAAACTGGCAAAACAACTACACATTGAAGGGGCTAATTTCCTGAGCAAGCAAGAGTTGATCTTCGCCATACTTCAAGCTGAGACTGAAAAAAACGGGTTGATATACGGAGAAGGGGTACTAGAAACCCTGCCGGATGGCTTCGGCTTCTTAAGGGCTCCTGACTATAGCTATTTGCCCGGACCAGATGATATCTATGTCTCACCTTCCCAGATTAGAAGATTCAACCTCTTAACCGGTGACACAGTTTCAGGCCAAATAAGGCCACCAAAGGACAGCGAGAGATACTTTGCTCTTCTTAAGGTAGAATCTGTTAATTTTGAAGACCCTGAAGCATCCAGGGAAAAGATTCTTTTCGACAATTTAGTTCCCCTTTATCCCCAGGATAAAATTAAGTTGGAAGCCAATCCTGAGAATCTTTCCACAAGGATAATGGACTTATTGACCCCTATAGGAAAAGGACAGAGGGGATTGATTGTTTCACCCCCTCGAGCCGGTAAGACGATGCTTCTTCAGAGCATAGCCAATGCTATTACAACCAATCATAAAGAAATAATCCTGATAGTCCTTTTGATAGATGAGCGGCCGGAAGAGGTTACAGATATGCAACGCTCAGTGGATGGGGAGGTGGTTAGTTCCACTTTTGACGAACCGGCTCAGAGACACGTACAGGTTGCCGAGATGATTATCGAGAAGGCGAAAAGACTTGTAGAACACAAGGGAGATGTTGTTATTCTCCTTGATAGCATTACCAGGCTGGCAAGGGCATATAATGCTGTAGTTCCACCAAGTGGAAAAGTCCTTTCCGGAGGAGTAGATTCCAGCGCCCTCCATCGTCCAAAGAGGTTCTTTGGGGCAGCAAGAAACATCGAGGATGGAGGAAGTCTTACTATTATTGCTACAGCTTTGATTGATACCGGCAGCAGAATGGACGAAGTTATATTTGAAGAATTCAAGGGTACAGGCAATATGGAGATACATTTGGATAGAAAGTTGAGTGACAGAAGGATATTTCCTGCCATGGATATCAATCGTTCCGGCACAAGAAAAGAGGAACTCCTTATCTCCAAAGAAGATTTGAATAGGATATGGGTTCTTAGAAAGGTACTTCAACCTTTGAATCCTATTGATGCAATGGAGTTTCTTATAGATAAGATTTCAGGGACCAAAACCAACGCAGAGTTTTTGGATTCTATGAATAAGTAGAACCCGATTTTTCTTGTAAAATAGTCCGCCTCTGGCGGATTAAAAACCCTTGAAGACTCTCAAGGAAAGGCTTAATTTCGTATAGTCTGGAGGAAGATAGATGAAAAAAGGAATTCACCCCGAGTATTCTCCAACAAACATCAGGTGTGCTTGTGGGAGTACTATTGAGACAAGGTCAACAAAAAAGGACATAGTTGTAGAAATTTGTTCCAAATGCCATCCCTTTTTCACAGGGAAGCAAAAACTGATAGATCCTGCCGGAAGAGTAGAAAAGTTTAAAAGGAAATATGGTATGAAATGAAAATAATCCAAAAAATCAATTCATAAATCTATAGGAAGTTCTGAACTGTGTTGCAAAAACTCGAAACATCTGAGACAAGATACCTGGAATTGGATAGGCTTTTAAGTAATCCTGAAGTACTTAAAGATCAAAAGAGATATAAACAGATTGCCAGAGAGCATTCAGATCTATCTGAAATAGTTGAATTGTACCGTAATTATAGAAGGATTAATGATGAAATAGAAGAAAACAAGATATTGCTTGATGAGGACGACGAAGAAATTAGAGAACTTGCAAAATCGGAAATACATGTCTTAAAGCAAAAGTTTTCTGAGTTTGAAAAACGGTTAAGAATCCTGCTCATCCCTAAAGATCCTAATGACGGCAAAAACATATTCCTGGAGATTAGAGCCGGTACAGGAGGTGATGAAGCCAGTCTATTTGCCGCTGTTTTATTTAAAATGTACTGTAAATATGCGGAGGTGAATAACTGGAAGATTGATATTATGGATCGAAACGTTACTGGAATGGGCGGCTTCAAGGAGATTATTGCGCTTATAGAGGGGAAAGGGGTATACAGTAAGTTAAAATATGAAAGCGGTGTTCACCGTGTCCAGAGAGTTCCTTCTACCGAGGCACAAGGAAGGATTCATACCTCTACCGTAACAGTAGCAATCCTGCCAGAAGCTGACGAGGTAGAAGTCCAGATAGACCCAAATGATTTAAAGATCGATGTCTTTCGTTCTTCGGGGCCAGGAGGACAGAGTGTAAATACTACTGATTCTGCAGTTCGAATAACCCATCTTCCAACTGGTTTAGTAGTTACCTGTCAGGATGAAAAATCACAGCATAAGAATAAAGCAAAGGCATTAAGGGTACTCAATGCCCGACTTTTAGATAAATTGAGTGAAGAGCAAAAGTCAGAAATCTCTGAGGCTCGAAAAAATCAGGTGGGTACTGGAGAACGAAGCGAAAGGATTAGAACCTATAATTTCCCTCAAGGAAGAATTACTGACCACAGAATCGGACTGACCCTATACAAATTAGATAAAGTCCTGGAGGGGGATATTGACGAGATTATTGATGCCTTAACTACCCACTATCAAGCTGAAGCCATAAAGTCCAGACAATAAAATCCCCTGAACCAATTCTCCCCCTTAATAATAATCTGGTTTGTATTTTGTAACGCAAGGATTATGGACTTATAAAAAGTCAAATTGGGGATGGCAAAGTAAAAAGCTCCAGATGCAAGGCGCGCAAATCCTGAGGAGTGAGGCGTACTTAGGGGTACGCCGCAACGACGAAGGATGCAGTGCAACGCCGCAGATGGACTTTTTACAAAGCCATCAAGGATAGGGATATAGTTTTTGAATAACAAGACCTGGACAATCCTACGACTGATCAATTGGACGTCTCAATATTTTAGTGAAAATGGGATTGAAAATCCCAGATTGGATGCCGAGGTTCTATTGGCACACTCTTTGAGAACTAACCGACTCAGGTTGTACCTCAATTATGATAAGCCCATTCTTAAGGGTGAACTAAGAGAATATAAAAAGCTTATTAAGAGAAGGATAAGAAGAGAGCCTTTACAGTATATTACAGGATACCAAGAATTCTGGTCTTTAAATCTCAAAGTTACCAAAGGGGTATTGATCCCTCGTCCAGAAACTGAGATCTTAGTAGAAGAAGCCCTCAAGACGTTCCCTCAAAATGAATCATTTGATAAAACAATCAATATATTGGAACTCGGTACCGGGAGTGGAGCCGTAGCCATTGCCTTAGCAAAAGAACTCCAAAGAGGATCGATTGTTGCGACAGACATTTCAGACATAGCTATAAAAACCGCCAGAGAAAATGCAAAAGTACATGGATTAGAGGAACAGATAACTTTTTTAAAGGGCAGTCTCTTTGAGCCTGTAAGGGAAAGAATCGGGACATTTAATCTTGTGATATCCAACCCTCCGTATATTCCCATAGAGGATTTTAGAGATATTCAACCAGAGGTGAGGGATTTTGAACCGAGAATCAGCTTGAATGGTGGGAAAGAAGGTCTAAAATTCTATCGACAGATATTGTCCCAAATAGGAAGGTATCTGGCCAAAGATGGCTGGGTAATACTGGAGCTGGGTAAAGGACAAGCAGAAAAGGTGACCAGACTTATAGAATTAACAGGGGAATTCAATCCAACATCTATTGTAAAGGATTTTTCAGGGATTGAAAGGGTAGTAAAGGCCCAGAAGAGGGATCGGGGATAGATTGGAAAAGATAATAATAAACGGCGGAAAGAGATTAGTGGGTGAAGTTGAGATTAGCGGTGCAAAGAATGCTGCACTGCCAATACTTGCAGCTTCCATACTTACAGAGGGCTGGAATACCTTCTCAAATGTCCCAAATCTAAGGGATATAGAGACCATAAAAAAATTGCTCATAGGACTTGGGGTAAAGGTTGAAGAAGAGAAGGATGTAAGGATCAATGCCGCTGGGTTAAACAATTATGAGGCTCCGTATGATCTGGTTAAGACGATGCGGGCATCAGTCTTAGTACTTGGCCCCCTGCTTGCCAGATTAAAGAAGGCAAAGGTAGCTCTGCCAGGGGGATGTGCTATTGGAGCAAGGCCTATTAATCTTCACCTAAGTGGACTGGCTGCCTTGGGGGCAAAGGTAGACCTTAAACATGGTTATGTGGAAGCAGAAGCAAAAAGTCTCAAAGGTGCCCCTATCTTTTTCGACATACCAACCGTTACCGGCACAGAAAATCTAATGATGGCGGCAACCTTAGCTGACGGTATAACGACCCTGGAGAATGCCGCCTGTGAGCCTGAAGTGGTGGATCTGGCTAATGTCCTGAAGAAGATGGGGGCAAATATAAGGGGAGAGGGGACAGAGGTTATAACCATTGAGGGTGTAAAGGAATTAAAATCAACCAACCATACAATTATTCCAGATCGAATAGAAGCAGGCACCTTTATGATAGCTTCTGGAATAACCGCCGGTAATATTAAAATCTATAACTGCAATATAGCGCACATGGATGCCGTATTCAGCAAGCTTACAGAAGCAGGAATTAAGTTAACCTATGAGAATGACGGAGTCAGGGTGATTGGAACCAAACCAGTACGAAGTGTTGATATAAAGACATTGCCCTATCCCGGGTTCCCAACGGACATGCAGGCTCAGATGATGGTATTGATGTGTTTTGCAAATGGAACAAGTGTAATTTCTGAGACAGTCTTTGAAAACAGATTCATGCACGTTAGTGAACTTAGAAGGATGGGGGCAGATGTTAGGATTGAGGGACGCAGTGCTATTGTAAAGGGCGTTTCTGGTTTAAATGGAGCCCCTGTTATGGCAACCGATCTGAGGGCAAGCGCCTCCCTCATTTTAGCCGGTCTTGCAGCAGAAGGGAAAACAGAGGTATCAAGGATCTATCATATAGATAGGGGATATGAACGTATAGTTGAAAAACTTTCGAATTTAGGGGCAGATATAAAGAGAGTGAAGGATTGATGAAGTCGTAAAAAGTCAAAAATCAGACGGCACAGTAAAAAGCTCAATATGCAAGGCGCACAAATCCTATTATCTGTTAACCGTTATCCGTTGTCCGTTGACCGTCAACAAATAATGTACTTACGGTGAACTGTAAACAGTGAACGGTGAACTATTTCCATAGTTACGCTGTAACGACGAGGGATGTAGCGCAACGCCGCAGATGGACTTTTTGCGAAGCCGTCAAGGATTAAATTTAAGGGGCCCATAATGGCGAAGATACTAGTAGTTGATGATGAACCAAGTATGCTTGAATTTTTAAAGATTATGCTGAAAAAAGAGGGGTATGATGTTGACTGTACCACCAGTGGCAAAGAGGCAATAGAGTTTTGCAAGGAACTCTCATATGATATGGTGATAACGGACATAAAGATGCCAAAGATTACCGGCATGGATGTTCTGCATCGGATCAGGGAGATTGCCCCTGAAACTGTTATCATTTTAATTACTGCCTATGCTGCCAGGGAAACCGCTATTGAGGCTATGAAGGAGGGTGCCTATGATTATATCACCAAGCCGTTCAAGGTTGACGAGATAAAATCAATTATTAAAAATGCATTAGAAAGCAAAAGGCAGTATAGGGAAAACACTTTACTCCCGGGTGAATTTGATAATAGTTACAAATTTGGCAGTATTAACCTGGTTGGAAAATGCAAAGAAATGATGAAGGTTTACAACCTTATCCAAAAGGTCTCTCAGACCAAGTCAAATGTCTTGATCTATGGAGAGAGTGGGACAGGAAAAGAATTAGTAGCCAAAGCTATTCACTATAACGGTTCTCGAAAAAACTCCCCCCTTTTAACTATTAACTGCGGTGGTGTTCCTGAGAGTTTACTCGAAAGTGAACTATTTGGTCACAAAAAAGGATCTTTTACCGGGGCATTATACAATAAAGCCGGACTGTTCGAGGCAGCTGATGGAGGGACAATTTTCCTGGACGAGGTAGGTGATCTTCCTTTACCAATACAGATTAAACTGCTGAGGGTAGTCCAGGATAAAACCTTTAAGCCAATTGGCGAAACTGAGGAGAGTTCTGTAGATGTAAGGATAATCTCAGCAACAAACAAGGATTTGGAGGACAAGGTTATTCAAGGCGAGTTTAGAGAAGATCTATTTTATCGTTTAAATGTAATCCAGATCAGAATACCACCTTTAAGAGATAGAAAGGAGGACATTCCGATCTTGGTCCATTATTTTTTAGAAAGGTACTCAAACGAACTGGGCAAAGATATAAAAAGAATATCCTCTTATGCAATGGAATTCCTGTTAAACTACAATTTCCCCGGAAATGTAAGAGAACTGGAGGCAATCATAGAAAGAAGTGTTGCTTTAGAGACCCCGAGCATTGTCTTGCCTGAGAGTTTGGCCCTTGCTAAATTCAAAAACGGTCACGAAAAATCGGAAAGAGAAATAAAGATAGAAGTCCCCCCTGAAGGGCTGGATATGGAAGCAGTCTTAGGAAATCTGGAGAAAAACATATTGCTGGACACCCTCAAAAAGACCCACGGAGCTAAGAAGAAGGCAGCGGAATTGCTCAATATCAATTTGAGGTCCCTCCGTTATAAATTGGAAAAACATAGGATCAGGGATACCGAAGATGACTATTAGGCAGGGTATAGATACCAGTACCCCCCAAGCAGAAGATGTCCAAAAAGAATTCCTGAAGAAGCTTCATTGGTTGATGCTCATGAGGGTAGTGGTTATCACCTTTCTCCTTGGCATCACTATACTTATCCAACTCAAACAAACCCCATCGTATCTCACTCCCTTTTTAATATATCTGTATGTCCTTATCGGAACCGTTTATTTCTTGACCTTTATTTATGCCTTTATAATAAACAGGATTAAGAACCTCCCGTTCTTTGCCTACCTACAAATTATACTGGATGTATTTCTTATTACATTCCTGATCTATTCCACGGGGGGAAAAGAAAGTATCTTCTCTTTTATGTATACTATTTCCATCATTACAGCCAGCATTCTTGTATATAGAAAGGGAGGGGTTCTTGTTGCCTCTTTATGCAGTATACTATACGGTGGACTTTTAGACCTGGAGTTTTATGGGGTAATCCACCCTGTTTCGAGTGAGGTAGTTGAACCCAGAGATTATCATAGTACTGACCTATTTTACTCTATCTTGATGAATATTACTGCCTTTTACCTGGTTGCATTTTTAAGCAGCTTGCTTTCGGAGCAGGTACGAAGGTCGGGAAGGGAGTTACAAAAGAAACAGGTTGATTTTGATCAACTGGAGGCATTGAACAGAAACATAGTCCAGAGTATTAACAGTGGCTTATTAACCACCGATCTGGAGGGTAAGGTTACCTTTTTAAATAAGACGGCTGAGGAGATTACGGGCTATAGTTTTTCTCAGGTGTACAATTCAAAAGCTGAAAAGATGTTTCCTTTCTTAAAAAGACCTTTAAATTCTGATCATCCTCCCTTTCGATTCGAAAGCGAATTTAAAAGAGATGATGGAGATACCCTGTACCTGGGTTTTTCAACCTCTCCTTTAAGGGATTTCAGAGGAGAAGAGTTGGGAGATATCCTGATATTCCAGGATTTAACTAAGCTTAAGGCCATGGAAGAACATATTAAAATGGTTGACAGATTGGCCGCTGTAGGCCGTTTGGCAGCGGGGATCGCCCATGAGATGAGAAACCCCTTAGCCTCAATGAGTGGTTCCATTCAGGTTTTAAAAAGCGAATTGCAACTGGATGACGGAAATGAACGCTTAATGGACATTGCTATAAGGGAGACAGAGAGGTTGAATGCTCTGATCACCGATTTCTTGCTGTTTGCCAAACCAGGCCTGGAAGGAAAAGAGGTGGTCGATATTACAAAGGTTATTAATGATACGCTTGGGGAATTTGCCAGCAGCCCTGAGTGGAATAAGGACATCGAGGTGTATAAGAACCTGTCTGGAGACGGCAAGGTAGAAGCCAACCCCAAACAGTTAAAGCAGGTATTCTGGAACTTATTTATCAATGCCGTCCAGGCAATGCCGGAAGGCGGAAAGTTAAAGATAGAAGTCAGAAGTCAGAAGTCAGAAGTCAGAAGTCTAAAATATATGAGTAACAGCCAAAAAGCAGAAGATAATCTTTTAGAGATTATTATAACTGATACTGGCTGTGGAATACCCAAAGAGAAGCTGGACAAGATATTCGACCCCTTCTTTACTACCAAGGAAAAAGGCGCAGGAATGGGCCTGGCTATTGCATACAGGATAATAGAGAGTTATAAGGGAAAAACAGTAGTTAAGAGTAGGCTAGGGCAAGGGACGACTTTTACCATTTATCTGCCGCTCGCTTTTATTTAGAAAATCTCATGGTAGGGGAGGGGTTTATCCCCTCCCGATTATCGGGCGGGCATAAAGCCCGCCCCTACAAAATGAAACATGACTGAAATAGGATTTTACTCGCTGGTTATTGCATTCTTACTCGCTGGTTATTCGGCATTAACCTCTATTTTTGCGGTTAGATGTATAAAAGAAAAGACATTTGCCAGTTCCAAAAATGCTGCCATCGCCGTATTTGGATTTCTAACGTTAGCCTCTATGGCTATGATATATGCTTTGGTGACACGAGATTTTCAAGTCGAATACGTAGCAAGATACACAAATCGCAGCCTCCCAATGATTTATACCTTAACTGCCTTTTATGCAGGGCAGGAAGGCTCTCTCCTCTTCTGGGCATGGCTTCTCTCTATATTTGCCGCAATAGTGATTTTCCAGAATAGAAAGAAGAACCTGGAGCTTTTACCCTATGTTCTTTCAGTGTTGATGACAATCACGTTTTTTTTCACACTCCTGATGGTCTTCGTAACCAGTCCATTTAAGGCATTAAGCCCCGTGCCATTTGATGGCCAGGGCTTAAACCCCGTGCTCCAAAACCCCGGCATGATATTTCATCCCCCTACTCTATTCATAGGCTATGTCGGATTTTCTGTACCCTTCGCATTTGCAATGGCAGCCCTCATTACCGGACAACTGGGAGACGTCTGGATAAGAATTGCCAGAAAATGGACAATCTTTTCATGGTTATTCCTGACAGTGGGCAACCTGTTGGGAGCTCAGTGGGCCTATGTAGAGCTGGGATGGGGCGGCTACTGGGCATGGGATCCGGTAGAAAATGCCTCGTTAATGCCATGGCTTATTGGAACGGCGTACCTGCACTCGGTGATGATCCAGGAAAAACGGGATATGTTAAAGGTCTGGAATATCCTGTTGATCATCTTCACATTTCTCCTTACCATTTTTGGTACCTTCATCACCAGAAGCGGGGTCATTTCCTCGGTCCATTCCTTTGGACAATCATCACTGGGTTGGATTTTTCTATTATTTTTGGGCAGTGTACTCGTGATGTCTTTTAATCTTCTCATCTATCGACTGCCTGAACTAAGAAGCAAAAACCAACTGGAATCCTTGCTCTCGAAGGAAAGCAGCTTCCTATACAACAATCTGCTCCTTGTTGGGATGGCCTTTGCAATACTTTTGGGAACGCTCTTTCCTATCATATCTGAGGCCATTCGTGGTATAAAGATTACAGTAGGGGCTCCCTTTTTTAATGCTGTTGTCACACCCATTGCCTTAGCATTACTATTGCTGACAGGTATATGTCCCTTTGTTGCCTGGAGAAAATCCTCCCTTAAGAACTTTCTAAAGAAGATTATCTTTCCTTTTGTTTCCTCTGTTATAGGAGCAACCATTCTCTATCTTTTGGGAATTCGCCCTTTTTATGTACTGATATCATTTTCCCTATGTATCTTTGTCCTGGTTACCCTTTTTCTTGAGTTCCTTAACGGGACGGGAACGCGACAAATATTTTCAGGGGAAGGGTACCCCAGGGCATTATGGAATCTAGTGGGGAGAAATAAAAGACGATACGGCGGCTATATTATTCACCTGGGGGTTGTTTTAATATTCGTGGCAATTAGTGGTGGTGCCTTTAACATAGAAAAACAGATAACATTAAAAAAGGGAGAGTCTTTTGACCTTGAGGGATACACATTGAGATACGATGCCCTCACCAGCTATCCTACTGCCAATAAACACACAGTTGCTGCGATACTAACGCTTTTTAATGGGGGTCATAAAGTGGGGATATTAGCTCCTGAAAAGAGCTTATACAGAGGCCAGGATCAACCAACCACAGATGTGGCAATTCATACAACCTTAAAGGAAGATCTGTACGTAATTTTAGCTGGATATGACAAAGATGGAGCAACTTTTAAAGTTATGATAAATCCTCTTGTAGTCTGGCTCTGGATCGGTGGAGGAGTCATGGCTTTTGGGGCTGTTATTGCAATGCTGTCAGATCGCAGAAAAAGAGAAACGATTCTGGCCGAAGAAGATATTGAAAAAGAAATTGAAAGGGAAATCTCTGCGATACGGATGAGTCGCTCCACAAGAAAAGTGAAAGAGAGAGCTTTGAAGAAGTACCCCTTTTCGCTTCAACATACATTTTTTAACCCATCTATGATCGTAAATCGTAAGTCGCGAGTCGTAAATAAAAAGTATAATACCCATTCACGATTCACGATTTCCGGTTTTAACGATGTTTTCTCCAAAGGGAAATTTTTATTTTTCAGGATAAGCCAATGAAGCGAATATATAACTCAATATACACAATGGTCCTGCTACTTTTGTTTCTTCCACTCCCTGTTGTTTCGATAGCCGTAGATTCGTCATCAGGTATTATCAAAGGACAGGTCATTAATAATACATTGGACAGAAAAGGCATGGAAGGCATTGAAATAATCCTTTACCAGTTTGTCGACGGGAAAGAGTCGGAAGTTGGTCGCACAAAAACTAACCCCTCTGGTTTCTTTTCGTTTCAGGGTATAAGTGTTGACAAAAAAATAGTATACTACAGTACAACCAAGTACAAGGAGGTAGAATATTTCAGCCAGCCCGTTGGCTTTGAAGATAAAAAAACGCTTACCCTCGATCTAATCGTCTACGAAACAACAGGTCAGGACACGGACATATATGCCAAAATGCATCACATATTTTTGGAAGTTAAAGGGGACTCGCTTTGGATAAAGGAACTCATGATAGTAGAAAACCGGGGTGATACGGTATATGTGGGGCATAAAGAACTGGAGCCAGGAAAGAAGGAAACGCTTCGAATCTCTTTGCCAAAAGAGGCAGCCAATATTCAGTATATAGACGGTCTAATGCCATGGTTTGTTGTTAAGACAGAGGAAGGATTCTCTGACACCATGGATGTTAAGCCGGGCATGAAGAAAATTCTATTTTCTTACACAGTTAATTACAGGGGATCGACTTATCAATTTATAAAAGGTATACCTATTAAGACAGACAGTATTGATTTCTTCTTTCCCGATAAAGGGATTAAGGTTAAGAGTGACCAACTAGAATTCAAAGGAACCCTAGGAGATTCGGCAGGGCGTTTTTCTCATCTCTCAGGGAAAAACTTTCCTAAGGGGTCTCAGATTGTTATAGAATTTCATGGTCTCCCCTGGATGAAAAACCTTTTTAAGTGGGTTATTTTAGTGCTGGTGATAGTGTTGATTGGAGCGGGGTTTGCCATTCCCTTTATAAAGAGGAGACAATATCAGGATGAAGGGGATGAACAGACTTCCGTGCCAGACATAATAAACCTGTATGAACAAAAGCAGGCAGTGCTACAGACCATAGCTGAATTAGATGATCTATCGGAATCAGATGGAGTCAATTCTGAAGAGTATCAGATAAAGCGGACTGAGCTATTAAAAAAGGCAAAGGAAATAACAAAACAATTGAAGTTCAGTTCTTAACAGGCTGCTGCCCAAGCGAAAAGGGATTTGGGCAACAGTATACACAATTTAGGCAGGAAAAGTTGAATTACGTATACTGTTCCTGGGATTACCCGGAATTATGACCCAGATAAAGCCCTATAGCGTTATCCGCCTGTTTCACCTGCCAGTCCGCAATCTTTTCATCAGCATCCAGTGAATCCAGATATTGGGACACGCGTTCCGTGTTGATATTGTCAAATTCATAATTGCAGGATTTCAAAAACCTTTGTACTCAGTGAATATAGAATTTAGTCTTATTTTCGGGAACAGTCCCCGATTCCGAAAGAAACGTTTGAAAATTGCTAAGGACATCCATCTCCTTGTTCATATTGTCCCCCTAATAATGTTTCTAATGATTTA
>Ga0210051_1000922_pt1 | contig 29011 bp, 23 predicted proteins | sample CryGey092014_all_FD_185464 | JGI IMG/M metagenome (GOLD analysis project Ga0210051, IMG submission 185464) | Groundwater microbial communities from aquifer - Crystal Geyser CG23_combo_of_CG06-09_8/20/14_all (SPAdes) (version 2) | ecosystem: Environmental > Aquatic > Deep subsurface > Groundwater...
ATCTCAGTTTCGAAGGGATGATTAAAGCTTCCGGCTTGCCACGAGAAAGTTTTTGTTTGGGCTGTTTCATTGGGCCAGAAGGGTATCCAATTGAACCGCCATCAGAGATTCTTAATTCTTGACAAAAAGCTCCGCATCTTAAGAGTGCGGAGTCTTTAAATTGTTTTCTAGATTTGATTAACTTTTCGCTTTTTCAACTATTTTTTCAAAAATTTTTGGTTGATTTTGAGCTAAATCAGATAAAATTTTGCGGTCAAGCTCGATTTTATTTTTCTTCAGACCAGCAATAAATCTGCTATAAGAAATTCCTGCTTGACGGCAGGCGGCGTTAATTTGGATCTGCCAGAGTGCTCTAAATTCTCTTTTTTTAGCTCTTCTATCTCGATAAGCATATTCCCAGGCATGATACAGAGCTTCTTTAGCTGCCCGATATTTTGCCTTTCTTCCCCAACGAAAACCCTTGGCATATTTTAGTAAATGCTTTCTTTTTTTGTGACTCATTTTCCATCCTTTTACTCTAGTCATATATTAATCGTTTAATCTTTTTAGCTTCGCTTTTTGAAACTTCAACCCATTTTCGACTTTCTCTAGTTTTTTTTCCCGGTTTTTTTGCCAGATAGTGGTCAAGACCGATCGGTCTTCTTAAAACCTTACCAGTTTTTGTAATCTTAAAACGTTTTAATATTGATTTACGTGTTTTCATAAACTATGTTTTAGAGATTATCATTGTAAATCCTCTTGCTTCTTTTTTTAACACCCTCTCAATTTTAATCGGCACTTTTTTTTCCAGAATTTCAAGAAATTGATCAATTTTTCCTTTAGCAAAGTCGGAAAGACTTTTCTCTCTCCCTCGGAGAACCATTTCTAATTTTACCCTATCTCCTTTATTTAAAAACTTTTCGGCGAGATTTGCTCTTACTTCTATGTCGTGTAAAGAAATATTAAACCCCAATCTCACTCCCTTTATCTCGCCCCCCTTTTTTACCCGAGCAGCCCTTTCTTTTTTTTGGAGGGCATATTGATACTTTCCATAATCCATTATTTTGCAAACAGGCGGTTCTACTCTTTCAGTCACCTGAATTAAATCTAAATTGCGCTCCCGAGCCATTTGGAGCGCGACTTCTAAATTCATAATCCCCAGCTGTTTTCCAGTTTCATCAATAACCCTAACCTGGGGAGTTCTTATTTGATTGTTGACTAATAGTCTTTTTATCAGATTCTGGTGGAGATGGTGGGTCTCGAACCCACGTCTGAAAGTCTTTTTAAACTAATTCTACAGGTGTAGTCGGTTTTAGTTTTGAAATACTAGATCAAACCGACAAATCTAGTACCACTTATTTGTCTCTTTTTTTCGATAGTGTTCGAGACAAAAGGAACTATCTATCTCGCTGAATTTGACACTCGAATTTACCTAGCGAGAATTAGTAAACCGAATGGTCCCGCTACTTAAGCGTAAGCGAGGACGGGTTTTTTGAATAAGTTGGCACTTATCCTCGCTAGAAGTTTAATGAGTTTCTAGCAAACTCAGCCTGCATAGTTTAAAATGATCTTCCATCGATTCTTTTATCATCCCCTCAATTTTAATTCTCGTTTTAGTTCTCGCTCTATCTCCCGTTTTTTAATTAATTCTCTTTTATCAACCATTTTCTTTCCCTTAGCTATTCCAAATTCCAGCTTTATTTTTCCATCTTTAGTATATAACTTTAAGGGCACTAAAGTCAAGCCCTTTTCTTTTGCCTTACCAGTTAAGTATTTGATTTCCGATTTTTTCAAAAGAAGTTTTCTTGAATGTTCGGGATTATAATCAACAGGAACATTTTTCGGTTGGTAAGGAGCAATTTTCGCTCCAACCCAAAATGCCTCGCCATTTTTAATTATGACATAGTTTCCCGCCAAATTCACCCCCCTCGTTTTTATCGATTTTACCTCCTGACCAATCAAAGCAATCCCCGCCTCAAATTTCTCCAAGATTCGATAGTTAAAATAAGCCTTTTTATTTTCAGCTAAGATTCTCATATTTTAAGTTTAGCACTAAAACCTTCAAATTTTAAGCGAAATAAGGTAGAATGAAGAATATGGTAAGACAGGACATAATAAGATTAATCCAAAAGGCAACCGGGGAAAAGCCAGAAAAGATTAAAATTGAACATCCGGAAGACGCGTCTCACGGCGATTATTCCACCAATATTGCTCTTCAACTTAAAAGAAACCCGGCCGAAATAGTCAAAAAAATAAAATCCAACATGCTTGAAAAAACCGAAGTAGCCAAACCAGGGTTTATTAACTTTTTTCTATCAAAAGAATATTTGCAAAAGCAGGTTGAGGAAATTCTGAGACAAGAAGAATCCTTCGGCAGGCTCAGGATTGGAAAAGGTCAAAAAACTCAAGTAGAATTTATCTCAGCCAACCCGACAGGAGAATTACACTTAGGCCATGGTCGGGGAGCATTTTTTGGCGATACAATATCAAACATTTTAGAAAAAGCCGGCTTTAAAGTTACTCGAGAATATTATATCAACGATGCAAAAAATAGCGCCCAGATTAGAGAATTGGGTAAAACAACTTTAGGTAAAGGAGTAACTTATTTGACAGAAAAACTCAAAGCTCAAATCGCAAAACTCCAAACCACAACGCAAATCTCAAAACTTAACGAAGGGGAAGCCGGATATCAATTAGCTCAAATTGTTCAGAGAGATATTAAGAATTTTATTGAAAAGAATTTGAAAATTAAATTTGATAACTGGGTTTCTGAAGAAGATTTATATAAAAAAAATAAAGTTGATAAAATTTATAATTGGCTGAAAGATAAAAATCTAATTTACAAAAAGGAAGGCGCCGAATGGTTAAAAACTTCTTCGTTTGGAGATAAACAGGACTGGGTTGTTGTTCGTGAAACTGGCGAACCAACTTACCTACTTTCTGATATTGCCTATCATAAAGATAAGTTTGAAAGAGGTTTTTCAAAAATAATTAACATTTGGGGAGCTGACCACCAAGGGCATGTTGGAAAAATAAAAGCAGTGGCTAAAATACTAAATTATAAAGGTGATTTAGATATTTTAATTTCTCAGGTTGTTCGATTAAAAAAAGGAAAAATCTCAAAGAGAAAAGGAGAGGTTGTAACATTAGAATGGCTAATTGATGAAGTTGGTTTAGATGCGGCCAGATTTTTTTACCTAATGAAGTCATTAGATACTCAAATGGAATTTGATGTGGGATTAGCTAAAGAAAGGTCAGAAAAAAGTCCGGTATATTATGTCCAGTATGCCCACACTCGAATTTGTGGAATACTGAGAAAACTAAAAACTAAAAACGAAAAACTAAAAACTACAACTAAAAACTTAAAACTTTTGAATCATCCTTCGGAATTAGGACTCATTAAACAGTTAATTAGATTTCCAGAAGTTATTGAAGATACGGCCAAGGATTATCAGGTTCAGAGAATTCCCCAATATGCCGTAGATTTAGCAACAGTCTTTCACCAATTTTATCGAGACTGTCGAGTGATTTCCGAAGACAAAGAATTAACTAAAGCCAGAATATCTTTAGTCTTAGTCACAAAAACAGTTTTAGAAAACATTTTAAATTTAATGGGAGTTAGTGCTCCCGAAAAGATGTAATATGGATTTAAGTTTCCCGAAATTAGAGAAGAAAATATTGAAATTTTGGCAGAAAGAAAAGATTTTTGAGAAATCAATTGAGCAGCGCAAAAAAGCGCCCAATTTTGTGTTTTATGAAGGGCCGCCAACAGCTAATGCCAAACCAGGGATTCACCATGTTTTAAGTCGGGTTTATAAAGACATTATTTGCCGTTATAAAACCATGCGAGGATTCAAAGTTTTAAGGAAAGCTGGTTGGGATACCCACGGTTTGCCAGTAGAATTGGAAATTGAGAAAAAACTGGGCTTAAAAAATAAAAAAGATATTGAGAAACATGGAATTAACCGTTTTAATAAAAAATGTCGTCAATCCGTTTGGCAATACAAAAAAGATTGGGAAAAGCTAACTGAAAGAATCGCCTTTTGGTTAGACCTGGAAAATCCCTATATTACTTATACCGCTGATTATATCGAAACAGTTTGGTATATTTTAAAACAAATTTATCAAAAAGGGTTATTATACCAAGATTATAAAGTGGTCCCTTATTGCCCGAGATGTGGGACAAGCTTGTCAAGCCATGAAGTAGCCTTAGGATATGAAAGAATTAAGGAGCCGGCGATTTATATTAAATTTCAAATTTTAAATCCCGAGTTTGAAAATACCTCCCTTTTAGTTTGGACAACCACTCCCTGGACCTTGCCTGGAAATGTGGCGATAGCAGTTAATCCAAATTTTGTTTATCAAAAAGTGAAAATTGATAATAAGTATTTGGTTTTAGCTAAAGAGAGACAAGAAGCAGTTGGAATAAAAGGCGAAATTGTCAAAGAATTTAAAGGAAAAGATTTAGTTGGTTTAAGATACCAAGCCCTTTATTCTATAAGTGAAGAAATTTCAAAGAGTGCTTACAGAGTTATTCCGGCCGATTTTGTTTCTTTGGAAGAAGGAACGGGTTTAGTTCACATTGCCCCGGCTTTTGGAGAGGAAGATATGATAGCTGGCAAAAAAAATAAATTCCCAATTTTATTACCTGTCAACGAAGAGGGGAAATTCACTCTCGATGTAAAAAAATGGGCCGGACTTTATGTCAAAGAGGCTGACCCTTTAATTATTGAGGACTTAAAAAATAGAAATTTACTTTTTAAAGAAGAATTATATGAGCACGATTATCCTTTTTGCTGGAGATGCCATAGCCCCCTTTTGTATTACGCTAAACAGAGCTGGTTTATCAATATGCAGAAAGTAAAAAGGGATTTAATCAAAAATAATCAAAAAATTAACTGGATTCCAGCCCATTTAAAAGAAGGAAGATTTGGAGAATGGCTGAGAGAAATTAAAGATTGGGTGATTACTAGAGAAAGGTATTGGGGAACACCCTTACCCATCTGGCAATGTAAAACCTGCAATAATTTAGAAGTCATCGGTTCTTTGAAAGATTTACTTTCAGAGAAATTTTCAGATAATAATTATTTTATCTTTCGCCACGGCGACTCTTTAAGACAAACAAAAAATGTGGCCATGTGTTGGCCGGAAAAAATTTTCTGTCCCTTAACTAAAGAAGGCGAGAAAGAAGTTGAAACATCAGCTAAAAAACTAAAAAATAAAAAAATCGATATTATTTTTAGCTCTGACCTCTTGAGAACTAAACAGACGGCCGAGATTCTCTCTAAAGAAACTGGAGCTAGAATTATTTTTGATAAAAGATTAAGGGAATATAATGTCGGTATCTTTAATGGAAAAAATCCAAGATTAGTTTGGGATTATTTAAATAAAAAAGGAAACATAGTTTCAGCTAAACCTCCAAGAGGTGAAAGTTTATTAGGGATTGGCAAAAGAATGTCTAGTTTTCTAAAAGATTTGAATAAAAAATATCAAAACAAAAATATTTTAATTGTCTCTCATGAACTTCCTTTGACTATTTTGGAAGGGATTTTAAAGGGTTGGGCAATTGAAAAAATTTTAGAGTGGAGAAAATGGGAAAAGGAGAGTAGAATCAAAACTGGTCAATTTCGAGAGGTCGATTTTAATGATCTGCCGTATAATGAAAAGATGGAAATAGATTTCCACCGACCCTATGTTGATGGAGTGAAGTTTTATTGTCAAAAATGTCGGGGAGTGATGGAAAGAGTACCCGAAGTTATCGATTGCTGGTTTGATTCGGGCAGCATGCCCTTTGCTCAACATCATTATCCCTTTGAAAATAGAGATTTAATTGATAAGAAAACTCAATTTCCGGCAGATTATATTTCCGAAGCCGTTGACCAAACAAGAGGTTGGTTTTATACCCTTTTGGCTATTTCTACTTTACTTAACAAAGGTCCGGCCTACAAAAACGTTATCTCTTTAGGTCATGTTTTGGATGAAAAAGGAGAGAAAATGTCCAAATCCAAAGGAAATGTGGTTGATCCCTGGCTAATTTTAGAAAAATATGGTTCAGATGCTACTCGTTGGTATTTTTACACCGTTAACCAACCCGGGGATGCTAAGCTTTTTAAAGAAAAAGATGTCGAAGAGAGTTTAAGAAGATTTATTATCACTTTATGGAATTGCTTTACCTTTTATAGCACATACGCAGAAAAAATCCGCGTAAATCCGCGTAAAAATCCGCGAAAATCAGCGGTTTTATTAGATAAATGGGTTATTTCGCGACTTAATAACCTTATTAAAGATACTACTCAAAAATTAGATAAATATGACGTGACGGGAGCGGCCAGAGCAATTGAAAATTTTGTCATTGAAGATCTTTCCCTCTGGTATATTAGAAGATCACGGAGAAGATTTCAAAAACCGGAATCGGAAAAAGAATTAAAAGAAGCTTCAATAACCTTAAACTGTGTCCTTTTAGGCGTTAGTAAATTAACAGCACCATTTATTCCATTTTTAAGTGAAGCAATATATCAATGTTCAACCTCGAAGGTTGGACAATCGGTTCATTCGGGGGATTGGCCGAAGGCGAATAAAAGATTGATTGATAAAAAATTAGAGAAAAAAATGGAAAAAGTGAGGGGGATTGTTAGTTCAGCTTTAGCCGAAAGAGCAAAGACGGGAATAAAAGTGCGTCAACCATTAAATGAATTAAAAATTAAGACTACAACCCTCCCACCACCCTCCCGCAAAAGCGGGCCCCATTATGAATTATGGAAAGAGTTGTTAGAGTTAATCAAGGAAGAGGTAAATGTAAAACAGATTACTTTTGGTAAAACTCTTAAATTGGATACTAAAATTACTTCAGAATTAAAAGAAGAGGGAATATTAAGAGAAATTATCCGTAATATTCAGGAAATGAGAAAAAAAGCAAATTTAAAACCAAGGCACAAAATTTCGGTTCAGTATTTTGGAACTCCCGAGCTAAATAAAATTTTGGCCAAAAATAAAGATTTGATTTTAAGAGAAACTTTGGCTAAAGATTTCCAATTAGTTAAAAAGGGGAAAAGAGTTTTTGATGTGGAAAAAGAAACAAAGGTCGGACAGGAAGCTCTGTGGTTAGCAATTAAAAAAATTTAATTTATGGCGAACTCCGAAAGAAAAACTGGAGATTGGCTAGAAAAATGGTTGGAGAGAAGAAGGACCGAAAAAACAGCTCCACCAAAAGAGACGAAAGATACTTCGGCGTTTGGAGGGAAGCAATATTTGAGAAGAGAGGAGACGAGAAGATGGTTCAAGAGGCCAGAAATGTATCATCTCACTAAATTACCAGAGAAAGAAAGAATTAAGTTGCCAGAAAAATTATTCCCTCCGAAAGAATACGGACAATTTATCGAAAGGGGAGAGCCCGAAAGAGTCTTAAAAGAATTAGAAAAGGGGAAATGGGGTAAGTTTAAAAACCTTTCTCCAACTGAAAGAGAAAAACACATTCGGACAGTCAAAAAGTTTTTAGGGAAATAAAACATCTTAATGTTTGTTCATTATCGGACTCAGGGCTTAATTTTGGCAAAAGAAGATCGGGGCGAAGCGGACCAATTATTTACAATTTATACGAAAGATTTCGGGAAATTAGAGATTTTAGGAAAAGCAGTAAGAAAGATTTCCTCAAAATTAAGGTCGGGTACAGAAATTTTTTATTTATCAGAAATCGAATTTATCCAAGGAAAAACTCACAAAACCTTAACCGACGCAATCTTGGTTGAAAAGTTTAGAAATTTAAGAAAATCTTTAAAAAGATTAGCTATAGCTTATAAAATTTCAGAAGTTTTGGATAATTTGGTAAAAGGTCAAGAAGCCGACGAAAAAATCTGGCAGCTACTCTTTGAGACATTCGGAAGGTTAAATGATATCAATTTACAATTTACAATTTGCAATTTGCAATACTATTATTTCTTGTGGAACCTCCTCTCCATTCTGGGTTATAAAGCCGAACTTTATAATTGCGTCATTTGCCAAAAAAAATTAACACCCGAAAAACTTTATTTCAATCCGAAAGAAGGAGGAATAATTTGTCAAAACTGTTTTAAGGAAAATAAATCAACCAAAGAAATTAAACCAGAAATAATAAAGATATTGAGGATAATTTTAAAAAATGATTGGCGAACTTTATTAAAATTGAAAATTGAGGCAAAATATCTAAAAGAGCTAGCTTCGGTTTCTAAAAACTATCTTTCATTAATATGAAAAAAAAATTTATTACTCTCTTAATTCTCTTAGCTGCTATTTCTGGAATAGTTGGATTTTGGAATTGGCAGAAAAACATATACTCAAAAGAAATTTTAAAATTGGAGATTTTGGGCAGGGAAGAAGTAGCTTTGGCTGAGGAATTCGAATACACTGTCAAATATAAAAATAACGGCACTATTCGTTTAGAAGAACCGCAGCTTATTTTCGAATATCCCAAATATTCTATTCCGGTTGGCGAAGTCTCAACAAGAATCACGAAAAGTTCAGCCGATTTGGGAGGAGCGATTTACCCCGGTGAGGAAAAAACCTTTCACTTTAAAGTAAGGTTATTAGGAAAAGAAGGAGAGACAAGGGTGGCTAAGGCCTCTCTCAGTTATCGCCCAAAAAATTTAAAAGCCCGTTATGAATCAGCTACCACCTTTACTACTCAAATAAAATCGGTTCCTTTAACTTTCGAGTTTGATTTACCTTCTCGGGTTGAGTCGGGAAAAGAATTTAGATTTAGATTAAATTATTTTTCGAACGTCAATTACCCCCTTTCTAGTTTAAGAGTGGTGGCGGAGTATCCGCCTAATTTTGAGTTTGTTGAATCTACCCCCAAGGCTTTAGAAAAAAATGAGTGGGAAATTGGACTCTTAAATAAAGCTGAAGGAGGAAGAATTGAGATTTCAGGCAAGCTCTCAGGAGAAGTTGGAGAAGAAAAGATTTTTCGGGCAAAATTAGGCAGCTGGTGGGACGGAGAATTCGTTTTATTAAAAGAAGCCATTAAAGGGATTGAATTGATTCGACCCTCTCTCTATATTTGGCAGCAAATTAATGGTAATCCCCAGTATGTTGCCTCTCCCGGGGATTGGTTACATTACGAAATTTTCTTTAAAAATATCGGCGAAGATGACCTGACTAGTTTGTTTTTAGTCAGTAAGTTAGAAGGCGAGGCTTTTGATTTCCAAACAATAAAATCTGATCTGGGAAATTTTGAGCCAGGGGACAATTCAATTATCTTTGATTGGCGAAGAATTCCTCGACTCCAATATCTTCCGCCGATGGAAGAAGCTAAGGTTGAATTTTGGATTAATTTAAAAGAAGAGCTTGGGACTCTAAAGAACCCCGCCTTAAAAAATAAGATATTTTTAAGTCAGGCCAAAGAAGAGTTTATCACCAAGGTTAATTCTAAACTCATAGTTTCCCAAAAAGGTTACTTCCAAGACGAAATCTTTGGCAACCAAGGTCCCCTTCCTCCCAGAGCTGGAGAAACTACAACTTACACTATAATCTGGCAGGCGAAGAACTATTACAATGAGATTAAAAATGTAAAAGTAAAAGCAGTTTTACCTAAAGAAGTTCAATTAACCGGTAAAATTTTTCCCGAAGAGGAATCCTCAAAATTTGCCTTTGATTCGCAATCAAGAGAAATTGTCTGGGAAATCGGGGACTTAGGAACTGGACAAGGAGTAATAAGTCCGGCCCCCAATATTTCTTTTCAAATTGTTCTTACTCCTTCGGAAGCTCAAAGGGGGCAAACCCCGGAAATTATTAGTCAGGCCCAAATAACTGGCCAAGACCAGTGGACTAGAGAAATTATTGAAGCAACCTCTCCGGCTGTCAATACTACTTTACCCGACGACTCAACAATAAATCCAGATTTAGCTCGAGTTCAATAAAATTATGGAGGACTTAATGCAAAAAATTATATCTTTGTGTAAGCGGCGGGGATTTGTTTTTCCGTCATCAGAAATATACGGCGGTTTTGGTTCCTGTTATGATTTTGGGCCCCTGGGAGTGGAGATGAAAAATAATATTAAAAAGGCGTGGTGGGAAGAGATGATAAGAAACCACGAAAATATAGTGGGTTTAGATGCCGCTATTTTAATGTCGCCAAAAGTCTGGCAGGCTTCAGGCCATTTAACAGCTGGTTTTGCTGATGAATTAGTAGAGTGTAAATCTTGCCACAAAAGATTTAAATTAGACGAAATTACTCAACACCCGGAGTTAAGTAATTTAACCTCGGGTGTTTGTCCAGAGTGTGGAGGCGAATTGACTGAGCCGAGAAAATTCAATTTGATGATGAGAACACATATCGGCCCGGTAGAGGATGAGGCAGCCCTAACTTATCTCAGGGCAGAAACTTGTCAGGGAATTTTTATGAATTATGAAAATGCCTTAAATTCGATGAGGTTGAAGATTCCCTTTGGGATGGCTCAAATTGGAAAAAGCTTTAGGAATGAAATTACCACAAAAAATTTCGTCTTCAGAACCAGGGAGTTTGAACAAATGGAAATGGAGTGGTTTTGCCGACCAAAAGAGGCGGAAAAATATTTTGATTGCTGGAAAAAAGAAAGATTAAATTGGTATCTGAATTTAGGAATTAAAAAAGATAATTTAAGACTGAGAGAAGTCCCGGAAGAAGAAAGGCCCCATTATGCCGAAGAGACAGTTGACATTGAATATAAATTCCCATTTGGCTGGGGAGAATTGGAAGCAATCAACAATCGGGGAGATTTCGATTTATCAAACCATTCCAAAAATTCGGGCAAAGATTTGAGATATGTCGATCCTTCGGCAGGCTCAGGGCAAGTTAAGGAAAGATATTTCCCTTATATCATCGAAACCTCAGGCGGAATAGACAGGTCATTTTTAGCCATTTTGTGTGATGCCTATCAAGAAATTAAAGGAGGAAGAACTAAAACAACAAAAGCAGTAAAGGAAATTGAGGTTTTACTTAAATTAAATAAAAAAATTGCTCCAATAAAAGTTGCGATTTTGCCTCTGGTTAGAAACAAACCAGACCTCGTTAAAAAAGCCAAAGAAGTTTACCAATTGCTGAAACCCTATTTTACTTGCCAATACGATGAATTAGGTTCAATTGGTAGAAGATATCGCAGGGGGGATGAGGTTGGAGTTTTATATGGAGTTACAGTTGATTTCGAGACTTTAAAAAATAACGATGTTACTCTTCGTTGGAGAGATAGTATGGAGCAAATTAGGGTAGATATTAAAAATTTATTAGAGGTGATTAAAAAATTACTTAAGGACGAGATAGAATTTAATAAAGCTGGTAAGCTAATAAAGGTTTCTTCGAAATAAATTCTTTTCCCATTCGGGTTAGAGTAAATTCGAATGGTTTTCCAGCCTTCATTATTCTTTTCCCATTCACTAATCCATTTTTTTGAAGCTTCCTTAAAACTGTAACTACTCTGCTCTTTTCCCTATTTAAATACCTAGATAGTTGATTTGCAGTGCAACCTTCTTTATATTTTTCTTCAAATTCAAATAATTTAGTAAGATAAAATTTCTTCACTTGTCCTTTTTTTACTTGTTTACGTTGATAGCAGCTTAAGATTTTTTTGAGTTTTCTCCTTTTTTCACTATGCGATCCAAAGACATTTAGTGCGTCTAATTCTTTAAGCTCGTTAAAACTACTAATGCTTACTAACCACTCGCTATCTTGTTTCGAAAATAAGAAACTCGGAGTTAAACCTAAAAATTGAAGAAGTTTAAACACATATTTAACCTCGATTTTATTTTTCATTTTTAAATGAATCGCTCTTTGATGGCTTTTTGCATTGTATTTTGGGGAACCCTCGGCTGTCATTATTCCCTTGATGTAAGCTGTTGCAAAGGATTTATCAGTGAGGCATTTTTCTTTAATTATTGGTATCAATTTGTCTAAAACAAGTTTGGTTATTGTTCTAGAATAATTAATTTCTGCTGCCGTTTTATGATATTTCTTAAATTTATATTTCCTTTTTATCGAATTAATATTTACCTGTAATAACCTTGACCATTTGCGTTTTTCTAAATTTACATTAAAATCTGAGCGAGGTAAAAAAATATTTATTCTGATATTTTCGGTTTTGGCGTTGAAATATTTCTTTAACCAGCCAATAAAAAATTTTATAGTTTCTATATCAGTATTCGATGTTGATAGACCACTACTGGTTTTTAAACGTCCATCGCCAATATAATACCCAATGCCTTCTACAAATTCTTCGTTTACCGGAATTTTTAAAGGGAAGTTACACCAAGCGGCACGATTCCTAGTTTTTATATCTATAATATTAGAAAGAATTTCATTTTTATTAATTTTTACTTTTTGACCAAGAAATAAAAGCCTTTTGAGATTAAAAGAGTTAGCTTTAAGAGAATACCCATTTTTTCTTCGTAACCGTGCATTAAAACGAGAGAACAATTTTTTTCTTAATTTTTCTGCGATTTTTACCTGCAATTTAGAATATTCTTCTCTAAGAAGATTAAGAGTATTAATTACAATTGTCATAAAGGATGTTAGATAATTTCATTTCTTTATTTATTAAGTTATTATACAATAAAAAGAAGATGACACAATGACACAAGAAAGAGTAAAAATTAAAGAGCTTATTAAAATTATAAAAGAAAAATTAAGTGTTTAAGAAAACTACTCTTGAAAATGGCTTGAGGATTATTACCGTTCCTCAGGAAAATACTCAGGCAGTGACAGTTTTGGTCTTGGTTGGCACTGGCTCAAAATATGAAACTAAAGATATAAATGGTATTTCCCATTTCCTAGAACACATGTACTTTAAGGGTACAAAGAAAAGACCTTCTACGGTTGCTATTGCTGAGCCTTTAGATAAAGTTGGAGGCATCTATAATGCTTTCACTTCGGAAGAATATACCGGCTATTTTGCCAAAGTCGCCTCCTCACATTTAGACCTGGTTTTAGATTGGGTTTCAGATATTTATTTAAATTCTTTACTGCCAGAAAAAGAAATAGAAAAAGAAAGAGGGGTGATAATTGAAGAAATAAATATGTATTTAGATACACCCATGATATATATTGGAGAACTCTGGAAGAAATTACTTTATGGTGATCAACCAGCTGGTTGGGAGGTATCTGGAACAAAAGAAAGCGTAGCTAAAATCAAAAGAGAGCAGATTTTAAATTATTTGAAATCTCAGTACGTGGCTTCAAGTACTATCATTTGCGTAGCTGGGAAAATATCTTCATCTCAAATAATTAATAAAATAAAAAAATATTTCTCTAAGATTAAAAAAATACAACCAAAATCTAAGCTCCCAGTAATTGATGCTTCGATTACCTCAGCATCAACCCTGAGCGAGGCCGAAGGGGTTGAAAAACAAGATAAACCTCGACTTCTCATTTTTCAAAAACCGACTGACCAAACTCACCTAGCCATCGGAGTCAGGGCTTATAATCTTTTTCATCCTCAAAGATATACTTTGGAGCTTTTAGGAGTAATTCTTGGGGGGATGATGAGCTCGAGATTGTTTGAAGAAATTAGAACAAAACTGGGCATAGCTTATTATATTAGAACGGCAGTTGAAAATAATCCCGATACAGGGTATCTGGTAACCTTAGCCGGGATAGACAACAAAAACGTTGAGAAAGCCATTTCCACTATTCTAAAAGAATATAAAAAAATTTCTCAAAAAAAAATTCCCCAAGTTGAATTAAAAAAAGCCAAGGATAATGTCAAAGGAAGAACGGTTTTAGAATTGGAATCTTCAGATGCCCAGGCTTCTTTTTACGCTGGCCAAGAACTTTTGGAAAAGAAGATTTTAACTCCCGAAGAAATTTTTGCTAAGATTGATAAAGTTAGAGAATCTGATATTCTAAAAGTAGCTAAAGATATTTTTCAACCAAAAAAATTAAATTTAGCCCTTATTGGTCCGTTTGAAGATAAAACAAAATTTGAACAATTATTAAAACTATAGTCAAAGAAGGTAAACCTTCTTTTCCACACTTCGTTTTTATAAATAAAAACTCGTATGAATGGAGAAAAGACATTAGATGTATCTTGGGGAACAATTCTAAAAATTGCCTTTGCTTTTCTCTGTTTCTATATTATTTACTTGGTAAGAGACATTTTGGTTTGGATTATTTTTGCTTTAATCATTTCTGTCTTATTTAATCCAGCTATTAACTTTTTAAATCGGCTAAGAGTACCTCGAGTATTATCAGTAATTTTTGTCTATCTCGCCATATTCGGGGTTATGGGACTGCTTATTTACTATATTAGCCCGATGTTTGTTACTGAAATTCAACAGTTTTCTCAACTCTTCCCTCAATATTTCGAAAGAATTGCCCCTCCTTTAAAGGGGTTGGGGATTGAAGCCTTCGAAAGCCTAGAAAGCTTTACAATAGCTTTAGGTGAAATGCTTAAAGGAGCCTCAACTGATATTTTAAGCGCCTTGGCTATTATTTTCGGGGGAATTGGTTCTACCCTCTTTATTTTAACAATCGCCATTTTTATATCTTTAGAAGAAAGAGGAGTAGAAAGAGTGTTGGGAATTCTGGTTCCTAAAAAATACGAAGATTATATTTTATCTCTTTGGGAAAAATCTCAGACTAAAGTTTCTGGTTGGTTTGGGGCAAGAATTTTAACTTGTCTATTTGTTGGCCTGGTATTTTTTATTGCCCTTTGGGTATTTAAGGCGAAATACGCTTTTACTTTGGCGCTTTTGGCCGGAGTATTGAACTTTATTCCAATTTTGGGCCCAATCGTAACAGGGGCAATCGCCTTCATTTTCATTGCTTTAGACTCATTGTGGAAAGCTGTTCTGCTTCTAATTATCTTTACCTTAATTCAGCAAATTGAAGGAAATATTTTAACTCCCATTCTAACCAGAAGATTTGTTGGGCTTCCGCCAGTTTTAGTTTTGATTTCTTTAGCTATTGGAGGGAAACTTCTGGGAATTTTGGGAGCGGTCTTAGCTATCCCTTTAGCTGGCGTAATTTACGAATTCTCGAAGGATTTTTTACAAAAGAAAAAAGAAGATCTCTCTTCCATCCAAAAACCACCCCCGACCGGTCCGAGAAAAAGCATAGTTTGGTAATTCCGATTTAAGTGAGATTATGCTAAAATTAAAAGGAGGTAAAACCTCCTTTTAAAATTATGAAAAAATTCTATATCCCAACTAGTATAGTTTATACCAATCTTAGCCCACATATTGGTTTTGCTTTAGAATTGATTCAGGCGGATGTTTTGGCACGTTATCATCGTCTTTTGAGCGAGGATGTTTTCTTTTTGACTGGTACGGACGAGAACGGAGCAAAAGTTGCCAAAGCAGCAGAAGAAGCCGGTAAATCTCCAAAAAACTTTGTAGATGAAATTGTAAAAAAGGTTAAAGAATTGAAAGAAGTTTTAAATTTATCAAACGATGATTTTATAAGAACAAGTGATAAAAAAAGGCATTGGTCGGCAGTTGAAAAGGTTTGGTTAAAACTGAAAGAAAATGGCGATATTTATAAAAAGAAGTATAAAGGATTATATTGTGTTGGATGCGAGGCTTTTGTTAAAGAAAAGGATTTAGTTGATGGAAAGTGCCCTATTCATGAAAAAAATCCTGAAGTCATTGAAGAAGAAAATTATTTTTTCCGGCTTTCCAAATATCAAAATAAATTAAAAAAAATAATTAGAGCAGAGAAAATAAAAATTATTCCAGAGACTCGGAAGAGTGAGCTTTTAAATTTTATTACTCAGGGGTTGGAAGATACCAGTTGTTCAAGGTCGAGAGAAAAGTTGGAATGGGGCATACCAGTTCCGGGAGATAATACCCAAACAGTTTACGTCTGGTTGGAGGCTTTGGGAAACTATCTTTCCGCTTTGGATTATGCAACTAATGGAGATAAATTTAAGAAGTTTTGGCCTCCTGATGTTCATTGTATCGGCAAGGATATTTTTATTAGGTTCCACGGCTCACTATGGCCCGCGATGCTTTTGTCACTTAAGTTAGAACTGCCAAAAACGATATTTGTTCACGGATTTATTACTGTTGGTGGTCAGAAAATGTCAAAGAGTTTGGGAAATGTTATTGATCCTTTTGAGTTGGTTAAAAAATACGGAACCGATGCGGTGAGATATTTTCTTTTGCGGGAAATTCCGCCAACTGAAGATGGAGATTTTACTTATGAAAAATTTGAACAGAGATACAACTCGGATTTAGCCAGCGGATTGGGGAATCTGGTGGCGAGGGTAATAACCCTTGCTAAAATTTCTAATTTCCAATTTCTAATTTCTAAACAAATCCCAAATCCCAAATTCAAAACAATTATAAATAATACTTGGGGAAAATATAGGGAAGATTTAGATGAATTTAAATTTAATGAGGCCCTGATTTCAATTTGGGATTTGATTAGTTTTTGCGACAGGTATATCGAAAAAGAAAGGCCCTGGGAAGAAAGCGAAAATCAAAAAGAAGTTATTAGTAATTTACTATTAGTACTCAGCGAAATAGCGAAGTTATTGGAGCCATTTTTACCTGAAACTTCCGAAAAAATATTACAACAAATAAAAACCAAAAAAAGCCAAATATTATTTCCCCGAATCTATTAATTGAAATATGTCAGCAATTTTTGTTGGGAGATTTCAACCTTTTCACAAAGGACACTTGGAGGCGATAAAGTGGATTTTGAAAAGAGAAAAGGAGATTTTAATTTTTATTGGTTCTTTGCAGGAATCTTGGCAAAAAGATAATCCCTTTTCTTTTTTTGAAAGAAAGGAGATGGTTGAGAAAGCTCTTTTTTCAGAAAATATTAAAAATTTTAAAATTTTTGGAGTACCAGATTTTCTGGCTGATGAAATTTGGGCAAAAAAAATTTTCGAAATTAGGAAGTTTAAAAAAAATGAAGTTACTGTCTTTACTCAAAATCCTTGGACAAAGAGATGTTTCAAAAAAATTAAAATCAAAACTCAACCCCATCCTCTATTTTTTAATAGACTTTCGGCAACTCAAATCAGAGAAAAAATTGCTGACAATAAAAAATGGAAAGATTTGGTGCCCGAAGAAGTTTTTAAATATTTAAAAGAAATTAGAGGAGAAAAAAGAATTAAATTTTTAAATATTTTACCAGAAAAAAGAACCATTGAGTTTATTAAAGAAAAAATAAGGGAAGCTAAAGCCAATGGAGGAATAGTTGGCGTTTCAGGCGGGATTGATTCTTCAGTTACTGCTTTTTTGGCAAAGGAAGTATTGGGTGAAAAGGCAATTTTTCTTAATCTGACCTTCATTAGAAGTTCTCCTTTAATAGATAATATTTCTCTTTTGGGGAAAAAAATAAAAACAAAAATTAAGAGAATTTATCTTGGCGATATCTATGAGGCTCTTTTAAAGATTCTTCCTAAAGGAAATGATATTACAAAAGGCAATTTGAAACCGAGATTAAGGATGGCGGTTTTATATTATTTTGCAAATCTATATAATCTTTTAGTCATTGGGACAGTGAATAAATCTGAGCTTGAAATTGGCTATTTTACAAAGTTTGGTGATGGCGGAGTCGATATTGAGCCAATTGGTGATTTATATAAAACAGAGGTAATTGAGCTGGCGAAAAGATTAAAATTGCCAAAAGAAATTATTGAGACAGTTCCCACTGCTGATTTATGGCCGGGCCAAACCGATGAAAAAGAAATTGGAATTTCATATCAAAAATTGGATACAATTTTGAAACTTTTAAATCAGGGTTTCAAAGGAAGGGAGATTTCGTTTTTGACAGATATCCCTCAAAATAAAATAAAAAATATTCTTGAAAAAAAGAAAAGAAATGCCCATAAACTATCTTCCCCACTTATTTGTCAATTGAAAAATTTTTGATATAGTTTGAATAAAACATAAAAGTAGAATAAGGAAAGTTCCTTGACAAAAAATAATTTAATTATTAAAATTTTTTATTAGTTTAAGTTTACTATAAAAAGAATAAAAAAATTAGAGGAGGGACGATATGGCTAGAAATTACTCTCTTGACCGTGCTGTGGTTACTTGTGGCGAAGGAAGCATACCAGTAGCAAGTGTAAGGATTATTACTCCTGATGGCAAAGAAGTTGCTGATGCTGCCATGGGTGTAGGGCCAGTTGATGCAGTGTATAAGGCAATTGACCGGGTAATGAAAGTGCCTAACACTCTTATTAGTTTTACTATAAAATCGACTTCTATCGGAGCTGAGGCTACTGGTGAGGCGCAAATAGAGATTAAAAAGAATAATAAGGTCTATACCGGTTGCGACAGCGATGTTGATATTATTGCGGCTGCTGCCAAAGCCTATATGAATGCTTTGAATAAAGTTTTGGCAGACACAGAATCATAAGGGAGACTTAGCTTGTAGTAAACAGAGGGCAATTGTAAACATACACAGTTGCCCTTATTTTTTTGATTCTAAGTTAAAATTTTGATAAAATTTATCTATGGTAATTGACACTCACGCCCATCTAAATTTCAATGCCTATAAAACGGATTTAGATGAAGTGATTCGACGCTCTTTAGATAATAATATTTGGATGATAAATGTTGGCTCTCAATACGAAACTAGTAAAAAAGCAGTGGAAATTGCCGAAAAATATCCAGAAGGAGTTTATGCCGCTGTCGGGCTTCATCCGATTCATTTATCAAAGGGAATTTTCAAGACAAAAATAGATAAAGAAGAGATAGAATTTCAGACAAAAGAAGAAGAGTTCGACTATCAAAAATATAAAGAACTTGCTAAATCAAAAAAAGTGGTCGCCATTGGCGAAACAGGTTTAGATTACTATTATCGGCCTAAAACCAAGAAAAAATTAGAAGAGTTTAAAAATAAACAAAAAGAGGTTTTTTTGAAACATTTAGAATTAGCTCAAGAATTAAATTTACCTGTCATTTTTCACTGTCGATTTGCCCACGATGATTTGATTAAAATTTTAGCAGATTCTCAAAATAGTAATAAATCGACAGGTGTGGATTTATTACCATCTGGGGTGATGCATTGTTTTACGGGCAGTTGGGAGCAGGCAAAAGAATATTTAGAAATGGGATTTTATTTGGGTTTTAATGGGATAATTTTTAAGTTGGATTTAGATGAAATCATAAAGAAAACGCCCTTAGATAAAATTTTGATTGAAACCGATTGCCCTTACTTAACACCGCCACCAATGACAGGAAGGAATGAACCTATATATATAAAGCATGTCGCCGAAAAAATTGCCAAACTTAGAAATTTGAGTTATGAAGAAATAGCCAGGGTTACCACCGAGAATGCTAAAAAATTATTCGGGATTTAAAAGTTGACAAATATATTAGATTTTGTAATTTCAAGAAAGGAGGGTTATAGCTCCTTTTTTTGTGGAGAAATTCCACGAAATAGCATTTTCAAAAAATATTGACCAGATTTTTGTCCGATTTGGAATCTAGAAAGGAGGGCTAAGATGGGTAAAAATAATCAAGTCATAGAGTATTTCCTGGGACTGGAAAAAGGATGGATCTATCGAGGAAAAGTCAGAGATACTTATGACTTAAACCCCAGAGAATTTCTACTGGTTGCTACTGACCGGATATCGGCGTTCGATGTACGTAAGGCAGAACGGATTAACATTGAGTGCATAGCCCGCGGCTACATATCAGGATCAGCCTGGGCCGAGTATAAACAATATGGAACCGTCGCTGGCTTACCTATGCCCGAAGGATTGGAGGAGAGCGACAGACTTCCTCAAATTCTTTTCACGCCCACTACCAAAACAGAGAAAGGGCACGATGAGCCAATTACTACTAACCAGATGTGGGACATGATTGGAAAGGATTTGACTGAGGAGATTAAAGCTAAAACCTTGGAAGTTTATAGCTTTGCCGTTGACTATGCGAGAAACAGAGGGATTATTATCGCCGATACCAAAATGGAGTTCGGGATGATAGATGGCAAGCTTTCCTTGATAGATGAGCTTCTAACTCCAGACTCTAGCCGCTTCTGGGATTTAAATAAATACAGTCCCGGAGGTCCTCAGCCAAGCTTTGACAAACAACCAGTTAGAGACTGGCTGACAGCTAGTGGCTGGAATAAAGAGCCGCCAGCGCCGGGATTACCAGAAGAGATAATTCTAGCAACAACGGAAAGGTATAGGGAGGTCTACAAACGGCTTACTGGTCGTTCGCTTAATTGAGTTAGCCTATTTAGTTACCCAAGGGAGAGAGCCTTTTCGCTCTCTCCCGCTTTTTTTAAGAAAGATAAAATGGACAAAATCAATAAAAAAAGTTAAAATAAAAAATCGAATATGCGATATAATCCTCAAGAAATTGAAAAGAAGTGGCAGGAGTACTGGGAGAAAAAGAATTTTTATCAGGCAGAGGATTTTTCAAAGAAGCCCAAGTATTATCTTTTAATTGAATTTCCCTATCCTTCGGGAGAAGGTCTTCATGTCGGTCATGTTAGAAGTTATTCGGCTTTAGATGCTGTGGCTCGGAAAAAAAGAATGGAAGGTTTTAATGTTTTATATCCCATTGGCTGGGATGCTTTTGGTTTGCCGACTGAGAATTATGCTATCAGAACCGGCATTCACCCTCAGGTTGCCACCGCTAAAAACATCGAAACCTTTAAAAGACAACTTAAGAGTTTGGGACTTTCTTTTGATTGGAAAAGAGAAATTAATACCACCGACCCAAAGTATTACAAATGGACTCAATGGGTTTTTTTAAAGTTTTTTGAAAAAGGATTAGCTTATCAGGCAGAAATTCCGGTTAATTGGTGTCCGGCTTGTAAAATTGGTTTAGCTAATGAAGAAGTGGTTTCAGGCGCTTGCGAGCGTTGTGGTTCTCCTGTTGAAAAAAAAGTTTTGAAACAGTGGATGCTAAAAATCACTGCTTATGCCGATAGATTAATTGAGGATTTGGAAAAAGTTAATTATTTAGAAAAAATCAAAGCCCAGCAAATAAACTGGATTGGCAAAAGTTACGGAACGGAAATTGATTTTAAAGTTGTTGATTTAAAGGGTACGATAAAAGTTTTTACTACCAGAACTGACACTCTTTTTGGGGTAACAGCGGTTGTTTTAGCTCCTGAAAATCCCTTAGTTGAAAAATTAACTGCTAAAGAAAATGAAGAAAAAGTCAAAAAATACATCGAAGAATCGAAGAAGAAAAGTGATTTTGAAAGAGGAAAATTAGAAAAAGAAAAAACCGGAGTTTTTATCGGTTCTTATTGTTTAAATCCTGGAAATTCCGAAAAAATTCCCATTTGGGTAGGAGATTATGTAGTGCCGAGTTATGGAGGAGGTGCAGTGATGGTGGTACCAGCTCACGATTATCGCGATTATGATTTTGCTAAAAAATACGGATTAGAAATTAGAGAGGTTATTTCGGGGGGGAATATTTCCAAAGAAGCCTTTGTTGATTACGGAGTTTTGGTTAATTCCGGCCAATTTAATGGCTTATCTTCAAAAACAGCTGCTGAGAAAATTACTGACTGGTTAGAAAAGAGAGAATTGGGGAGGAAAAAAATTCAATACAAATTACGCGACTGGGTTTTTTCTCGCCAGCATTATTGGGGAGAGCCTATTCCAATTATTCATTGCCAAAGATGTGGTCAAGTGTCGGTGCCAGAAAAAGATTTGCCAGTTGAACTTCCTTATGTTGAAAAATATCAACCAACTGGCACCGGAGAAAGTCCTTTAGCTGTCATTTCTGACTGGGTGAATACAAAATGCCCAAAATGTGGAGGCGGAGCTAAAAGAGAAACCGACACTATGCCTAATTGGGCAGGCTCTAATTGGTATTACCTCGCATATTTAATGCGAGGAATTTCCAATTTCCAATTTCCAATTTCCAAATATAAAAAAGTGTTTAAGTATTGGATGCCAGTAGATTGGTACAATGGGGGAATGGAACATACGACTTTGCATTTATTATATTCGAGATTTGTTTATAAATTTTTATATGACATTGAAGTAGCTCCAACACCTGAACCCTATCAAAGACGAACCTCTCATGGAATTGTTTTGGCTGAAGATGGCAGAAAAATGTCAAAATCTTTTGGCAATGTCATCAATCCTGATGAAATTTGCCAAAAATACGGAGCAGATACCTTAAGATGTTATGAAATGTTTATGGGGCCATTTGGAGAAACTATTAGCTGGAGCACCCAAGGAGTAAAGGGAGTTCACCGATTTTTAGAAAAAGTTTGGAGACTACAAGAAAAAGTGAAAACCACAGCTCAAAACCCAAAACTCGATAGACTTTTACACAAAACCATCAAAAAAATTGATGAAGATTTGGAAAGTTGTAAATTTAATACAACAATTTCAGCCTTAATGATATTAGCTAACGAGCTAGACAAAGAAGAAGAAATATCTCCAAATCATTATTCTATATTTTTAATTCTTCTATCTCCTTTTGTTCCCCACTTAGCCGAAGAACTATGGCAAAAGTTAGGCCACAAAAATAGCATTTTCTTTGAAAAATGGCCAAGATACGACCCGAAATTAATCAAAGAAGAGAGGGTAATATTAGTTATTCAAGTTAATGGTAAGGTGCGTGATAAGATCGAGGTTGAAGCCAATATCTCAGAAGATGAAGCTAAAGAGCTTGCAATTTCTCAAGAAAAAGTGCAAAAATGGATAGAGGGAAAAGACATAAAAAAAGTTATCTTCGTGCCAGGTAAATTAATTAATATCGTCGTTTAATTTTATGTGCGGCATTGTCGGTTACATTGGTAAAAAACCAGCCTTCCCAATTTTATTATCCGGTTTAAAGAGATTGGAATATCGGGGTTATGATTCTTTTGGCTTTTCGGTTTTGGACAGCAAGACTCCTTTTTTATTTAAAAAATCGGGAAAAATTTCCCAATTTGAACAAAACTTTCCCAATCCCAATGGTGAAATTGGTATTGCCCACACAAGATGGGCAACTCATGGCGGCGTCACAGATGCAAATGCTCATCCTCACTTTGACTGTCTCAGAAATATTTTTTTAGTTCATAATGGGATTATTGAAAATTATAAAGAATTAAAAGAAAAACTGGAAAAAGAAGGTCATAGATTTACTTCTGAAACTGATACAGAAGTAATGTGTCATTTAATAGAAAAATATTTTCAGGGAAATTTAGAAGAAGCAGTGAGAAAAACTCTAAGAGAAGTAAGGGGAACATATGGCATTGCCGTGATTTCAAAAAATGATCCCCAAAAAATTGTTGCCGCACGTTTATCTTCACCTTTAATTTTGGGAATAAATCAAGATGAATTTTTAGTTGCTTCTGATCCGGCGGCTATCATTACTCATACAAGGCAAGTTATTAATTTGGATGATAATGAAATTGCGGTTTTAAAACCTAATAACTTTTTTATTTTAAAAGAAAAACCCCTAGTCCAAATTGAATGGACATTAGAGGAAGCTGAGAAAAAAGGTTATCCCCACTTTATGCTAAAAGAGATAATGGAAGAACCGGAAGCCGTTGAAAATGCTATCCGTGGGAGATTAATGATTGATGAAGGTTCAGTAAAGCTGGGAGGACTGGATAGCGTTCGAGAAAAGTTAAGGAGAATTAATAGATTAATTCTGGTTGCTTGTGGGACAGCAGCTTACGCTGCTCGGGTAGGAGAATATATGTTAGAGGAATATGCGGGAATTCCGACCGAGGTTGATATTGGTTCGGAATTTCGTTATCGAAAACCGGTTGTAGATAAAAACACGGCAGCCATTTTTGTTTCTCAATCTGGAGAAACAGCCGACACCTTAGCTGCTTTAAAAGAAATGAAAGAAAAAGAAATTTTAACTATTGGAATTACCAATGTAGTTGGTTCAACTCAGACCAGGGAAACCGATGCCGGTATTTATATCAGGTCTGGCCCAGAAATTGCTGTTGCTTCGACAAAAGCCTTTTTGGGTCAATTGGCAACCTTAGCTACGCTCACTGTTTATTTGGGAAGGCAAAGAGAAATGGCTTTAGTAATGGGGAAAAGGATTGTTTCTGAACTAGCGAAACTTCCAGGACTAGCCAAAGAAATATTAAAATCAGCCCCAGAGATTGAAAAATTAGCCAAAAAGTACAAAGATTACAAAAATTTCTGGTTCATTGGAAGGAAATATAATTATCCCGTTGCTTTAGAAGGAGCTTTAAAATTAAAAGAAATTTCTTATTTACATGCCGAAGGAGTAGCCGGCGGAGAATTAAAACACGGCCCCTTAGCTTTGATTGATGAAAATTTTCCCACTATTGCGATTTGTCCTTCAGATTCTGTTTATGAAAAGATGGTTTCCAATATTCAAGAAATTAAAGCCAGAGGAGGTCTTGTCATTGCCATCGCCACCGAAGGAAACGAAGAAATCAAAAAAATAGTTGATGAAGTAATCTACATTCCCAAAACCTTGGAAATGCTAACTCCAATGCTTTCAATCATTCCCCTTCATCTTTTCGCCTATTATATGGCAGCATTACTTGGTTGCGATGTAGACAAACCCAAAAACCTTGCCAAGGTAATAACCGTCGAATGAACTAAAAGATATGGAAATTTTACTAAACAAACCAGGTCAAAAAATTATCTTATTAGGCAACGAAGCAATTGTTAGAGGCGCCCTGGAATCGGGCGTTAATTTTGTTTCAACTTATCCTGGCACCCCGGCTTCGGAAATTGGAAATATCTTTTACAAAATTTCTAAAAAAGCTGGAGTCTATTTTGAATTTTCAACCAATGAGAAAGTGGCAATGGAAGCTGCAGCCGGGGCTTCATTTTCCAACTTGAGATCTCTGGCGGCAATGAAAAATTTCGGTTTAAACGTTGCTTCAGATTTTCTTTTGACTTTAATGTACAGCGGAATTCGAGGCGGGATGGTCGTTTTTGTTGCTGATGACCCTTCTTGCTGGAGTTCAGCCCAATCAGAACAAAGCACAAGACTTTATTCTCAAATGGCTCATTGTCCAATGCTAGAACCCTCTACTCCTCAAGAATGCAAAGACTTTGTCAAATTTGCCTTTGAACTTTCTGAAAAATTTAAAATTCCAATAATAATTCGAACGACAACTCGAGCTTCCCATCAATCAGCCCCGGTCATTTTAGGAAAAATTATGAAAAGGGAGAAAAAAGCAAAATTCATTAAAGAACCTCATCAATTTTCGACAATGCCGCCGAGGGTTTTAGAGATGAAAAAAGAACTTTTAGAGAAGATTAGGAAAATTCAGGAACTTTCTGAACAATCAAAGCTTAACAGAGGTTGGGCCTCTGTTAACTCAAAAATTGGGGTGATTACTTCTGGAGCACCCTTTTTGTATGTGATGGAGGCATTAAAAGAACTTAACCTGAAATTGCCGGTTTTAAAATTGGGTTTTGTTTATCCTCTGCCAGAGAAAAAGATTAAAAATTTTATTAAAAACTTAAAAAAAGTTTTGATTGTTGAGGAATTAGAGCCATATTTAGAAAGGGAGATTAAAATTTTAGCTAAAGACGTTAATCCAAAATTAGAAGTTATTGGAAAGGAAAAGGGTCCTGTTGAAGGGGGAAGGATATGGCGAGAAAGGAAAAACATTTTGCCAGAAATTGGAGAATTGAAACCAGAATATGTAATCTCGGCCGTCGCCAAACTGGTTGGGAAGAGACCAAGAATTAATTTTAATGAACATTTGGAAAAATTTGAAAAACTAAAAATTCCTCCCCGACCGCCAATTTTATGCACCAATCCCGTTTGCCAGTACTGGTCCATTATAAAAGCGATAAAAAAAGTAGTCGATCCTCAAAAAGTGATTTTTGGAGGAGAAATCGGTTGCTATATGTTATTTCGCCACAAAGTTATAAATTTACAGGATTATTTGTATTGCATGGGGTCAGCCAATGGCATAGCTCACGGAATTTCAAAAGCCACAGGCGGAAAACAAAAAGTGATTACCTTTGTCGGCGATTCTTCATTTTTCCATGCTGGAATTCCAGCCTTAATAAATACGATTTTCAATAAATCAAATCCTTTAATTGTTATTCTCGACAATCAGACAACAGCCATGACTGGCCACCAACCCCATCCCGGGGTAGGAAAAAAGCCAGAAGAAGATGGTATCGAACCAATTAAAATTGAAGAGATCGTTAAAGCTTGCGGAGTAAAAAATGTAAAAGTAATAGATCAGGTTGCCAGCCTAAAGGAGTTCGAAGTAACCTTAAAAGAGTTTTTAGAAAAAGACGAAACTTCAGTTATTGTCGCCAGACACATTTGTGCTCTTCTGGAAAAAGCTAAATTAGGAAAATCATGAAAAATAAAAATTTCAATTTAGTTATCATCGGTGTTGGAGGCCAGGGTCAGATTACCCTTTTGAAGGTTTTGGCCCAGGCAGCTTTAATTGAAGGATACGATGTAAAAACTTCAGAACTTCATGGATTATCTCAGAGAGGGGGTTCGGTTGAGGTCCATATTCGGTTTGGGAAGGAAATTTTCTCTCCTTTGGTTAACCAAGCCGGAGCCGATTTGATTTTGGCTTTGGAATTTCAAGAGGCATTGAGGTCTTTATATTATGTCGCTCCAAAAACTAAAATTTTAATCAATAAATATTTCCTTCCAATTCCTGGGGAACCTCTAATTTCTCCAAATGAGATTTTAAGTCAATTGAAGAAATTTACTAGTAAAATTGAAATTGTTGAGGCAGCTGAGATTTGTAAAAAAGAATTGGCTAAAGAAGTTTTTGCCGGGGTTTATTTATTAAGTTTTGCTTCAAATAATAATTTAATTCCTTTGAAACCTCAGTCAATTTTAAAAGCAATTAAAAAAATAATTCCAGAAAAATATCTGGAATTAAACCTTAAAACTTTCGACCTCGCTAAGGGTTAAACTTTTTCGATTTGAGCTCCAAGCTTTCTCAACTTTTCTTCGATTTTCTCATACCCCCTTTCAATTTGGGAAATATTCTCAATGAGGGTTTTTTCTTTCGAAATTAAACCGGCTAAAATCAGAGCTGCTCCCGATCTAATATCAATCGAATTGACCTTATTTCCGACCAATTCTTTTTTCCCAAAAATTAAAGCTCGATGGGGATCAGTAATTTCAATATCGGCCCCCATTTTTCTTAATTCTTGTAAGTACTGAAAACGGTTTTCATAAAGAGGGTCGTGAATTAAGCTTTTTCCCTGAGCTTGGGTTAATAAAACCGAAGTTTGAGGTTGCAAATCGGTTTGAAAACCAGGGTAAGGAAGAACCTGAATTTTGGTTGCCCTAAACTCAGAAGAAGGCTTTACCAAGATTTCGCTATCTGAAACTTCAAAATTCACTCCGATTTCCTTCATTTTTTCCAAAAAGAAAGTTAAATGCTCAGGATTTATATTTTTTATTTTTCCTTCTCCACCGGTAAGAGCAAAAGCAATTAAAAAAGTTCCTGCTTCTAAAAGGTCAGGACAAATTGAAAATTCTGCGCCGTGTAGTCTTTCTTTTCCTTCAATTTCAATAGTATGAGTTCCTATTCCTCCAATTTCAGCCCCCATTTCTTTTAAAATTTTTCCGGTATCTTGAACCTGAGGCTCGGCAGCGGCAATTTCAATTTTTGTTTTACCCTTAATTAAAGAAGCAAACATCATCACATTTTCAGTGGCAGTGACTGAGAATTCTTTTAAAACTATCCTTTTTCCCTCGACATTTTCTGGGGTTTCAAAGTGATAAAACCCTTCTTTTTCTGTTACTTTTATTCCGAAATCTTTAAGGGCTTCTAAGTGGGTATTAATTGGTCTCAATCCAATTTTATCTCCGCCAGGATGAGGGACCTTGAAATGTTTAAATCTGGCTAACAGCGGTCCAATCAATAAAACCGAAACTCGCATTTTTTCAAAGAGGTCAGCCGGAATTTTCTCGGGATTAATATTTTTAGGATTGATTTTTATCTTTCTTTCGCCCAACCATTCAACTTCGGCGCCCATTTGTTTTAAAATCTCAATCTGGTCTAAAACATCAGTTACTTGAGGTAGGTTATCAATAATCGATGGTTCTTCAGAAAGTAAAACAGCCGCCAAAACCGCTCCGGCTGAATTTTTGTAACCCGAAATTTCCACTTCCCCAGAAAGAGGAACACCGCCTTGAATTAAAAATTTATCTGGCATGTATTTTTATAGTTTTGACTTCAAATCACTTTTAGTCTAATATAAAAATTGAATTATGTCAAAGAAAAAAATCGTTTGTTTGGGCGGAGGAACAGGTGTTTCAGTGGTTTTATCTGGATTAAAGAAATACCCAATAGATTTAACTGCTATTGTTACAATGTTTGATAGCGGGGGTTCAAGCGGCAAATTAAGAAAAGAGCTTGGTATTTCACCTTTAGGAGATGTAAGGCAGTGTTTAGTTGCCTTATCTAATGAAAACAATCTTACCAACCTTTTTCATTATCGATTCGGGAGAAGCACATTAAAGGGGCATAATTTCGGCAATCTCCTAATTGCGGCAGCAATAGGAACTACTGGGAATTTGGAGGGAGCCATAGAAAAAATAACTAAGATTTTAAATATTAAAGGCAAAGTAGTTCCGGTAACCCTAGAAAGGGCAGATATAATAGCTTTATTAAAAAACAATAAAAAAATAAAAAAGGAAGAAGAAATTATAAATTGCCCTTATTTATCTAAAATAGGTGTCAAAAAATTATTTTTAACGCCTGAAGTTAAAGCTAATTCTAAAGCAATTTCGGCAATAAAAAAGGCAAATTTAATTATTATTGCGCCAGGGAAATTTTATACCAGTATTTTACCCATTTTTTTGGTTAAAGGCATTTCAGAAGCTGTCCGCAAATCTCGAGCTAAAAAAGTTTTTGTTTGTAATTTAATGACTCAAGTAGGAAGTACAGACGGTTTTGGCGTTGAAGATTTTCTAACAATTTTAGAGGAATATTTAGGTAAAGATGTTATTGATTATGTTGTTTTTAACACCGGGAGATTATCGACTAATCAGGTTAAAGAAGTAAGAAAAGTTTTCCCCGGAGCAGATTTCATTAAGTATGATAAAAGTTTATTAAAAAAACAAAAATTTATTGGAGCAGATGTTATAGATCGCCAGATTCGTAAAATAAATCCGGCCGATACACTTGTTAAAGGTGCAAACCAAAGAACAATGGTTCTCCACG
>Ga0210051_1000923_pt1 | contig 28984 bp, 16 predicted proteins | sample CryGey092014_all_FD_185464 | JGI IMG/M metagenome (GOLD analysis project Ga0210051, IMG submission 185464) | Groundwater microbial communities from aquifer - Crystal Geyser CG23_combo_of_CG06-09_8/20/14_all (SPAdes) (version 2) | ecosystem: Environmental > Aquatic > Deep subsurface > Groundwater...
GGGGGGGGGGGGGGGGGGGGGGGGGGGGGGGGGGGGGGGGGGGCGAACGAGGTCAACCGGCGGACGCGGAGGGACCGCCGTTGGCTTGGGCTTGCCAGTTCGTCGATAGCCTTCCGGGAAGAGCCCATGTCCTGCTCCAACTCGTGGAAAGCACGTCACGAGTACGGCCAGGTGGTCAAGTGGGAACCACTGTAGACCAGATTTCGACGGAGGTCAAGGGGCCGGAGCGTTTTTTCCTGGAGCTTGTCAAGCCCTGGCGTTCGTGGCGCGCCCACTGTCTCGCCGAGCTTACCCTTACCCACAAGTCGGGGGGTCCAGAGCCCGTTGGGGAGCGGGTGTTCAGCCCGAAGGGCTTGGTTTTGGCAGCCCGGTTGCTTCAGCACCGGGGAAACGGACGCCAAAGAAGCACAACCAGCCCGGTTCACCGGGCTTCAGGGCGACTGAAGCCCCAGGCAAGCCCCGTAAACGGGGCTCCGAAGCTGGGTGGGGCCTCTTCGGACCCTGGCGGTGAACCGACCGGGCTGTCTCACGGCAAGCTCTCCGGGCTCACAACGGCTCACTCGTGCTTCGCCATCACGATCGCCACCTCGTCCGCCGATGCAAGCGGATCCCCCCGCGGTAGCGCCGCGTCCAAGGTTCCATTGGCTTCGGACTCGCGAGTCTGAGGTTGTACCCCGAAGCTCAGAGCGTGTTTAGAAAGCGCCTCTCCAGGGTGAAGACTGGGGAGGGCGAAGCTCCCGCTGAGCCGATTCTATACGGTTTGGTGGCTCGGCGGGAGCCTCGCCCTCCCCGGATTCCGCGTTTCTACTCAGTGGAAGTCCGCCACCCGCGCCCCCGTCGCCCGCACCAGATCCTCCCGGGCCATCCGCAGCGACACCGTGTGGCTTCCGCAGTTGAAGTAGACGGTGTCTTCCGCAAGCAGTGCGTCGTCCATGAGCACCGGCAGGCCGAACAGGTTCCCGAACGGCGGCACGGCGCCGGGCCGGCAGCCGGTCAGCTCGAATAGCTCCTCGGCGGTGGCGAAGCGCACTCGACGGGCGCCCAGAACCTTCCGCAGCTTGTTGTTGTCCACGCGCAGGGCGGCGGAAAGGACGAGGTGGTAGTAGGCGTCGTCGGCTTTGACGATGAGTGCCTTGGCGCCCTGCTCAATGCGGCTCGCCCGGGCGCCGGCGGCGGCTTCGCTGGTCGTCACCGGTTCGTGCTCCAGCCTCCGGTAGGCGAGGCAGAGAGAACCAAGATGCTCCAGGATCCGCCGGGTGACCTCGGTCTCGCCGAGCTGCAGGTCCATGACGACTCCTATGAGAATGCGGAATTCGGAGTGCGCGCGCGCCCAGCAGGGCGCGATGCGGAATGTGCGGCCGAGCGCCAAGCATTCTCATCCGATGTGGCGCCCAACCGACGGGCGGGCATGAATGATTCCTTCGAAAACGCCGGTCGCATGGCGTAGGGGCGGTGCCTGCGTGCCCGCCCGCCGTGGGCAGACACGCGGGGCAGACACGCGGGGCAGACACGCGGGGCAGACACGCGGGGCAGACACGCGGGGCAGACACGCAGGGCAGACACGCAGGGCAGACACGCGGGGCAGACACGCGGGGCAGACACGCGGGGCAGACACGCGGGGCAGACACGCGGGGCAGACACGCGGGGCAGACACGCGGGGCAGACACGCAGGTCTGCCCCTACCTCCGGTGCGCGTTCTCACATACCGGGGTGTTCAAGCGAAACGCGAACATGAGTGATTCCTACACCGCTACCCCGGCTCTGCGGAGAATGCCGGCGAAGTTCTCGCCGTAGATCTTCCGCTTGTCCGCCTCGGGCAGCCGGGTGAACGCCAGCCAGCCGACCTGGGGGCGCGGGTCGCGCATGGGGGCGTCGGTGCCGAAGAGCATTCGGTCGGCGCCCACTTGCTCGGCCAGGTACTCGATGACGCCGTTGGTCACCAGCGTGTAGTTGAGCTGCGCCCAGAGGTTGCCGTACTCCGTCATCAGCGCCACGACCGACTTGGCATACGCCCACGATTTGCCGCAGTGGTCGAGGTGGAGGCTCAGGTTCGGGTAGCGCTCAGCTACGTTGCGGACGACCTCGTCGGGCGTGCCAGCCGCGTCCAGGACGAGATACAGGTTGTTGTCGTTGGCGAACTGGAACCACCGCTCGAAGAGCGGGTTGTCGTAGTGAATGGTCTGGCAGGTGGTCAGCGTCTTCAGTCCGGGGAAGCCCAGTTCGACGTGGTAGCGCCGGATGATCCGCTCGATCTGCTCTTTGTCGTCGTACTCCGGGTTGATCGTTGCCAGCCCGATCAACTCGTCCGGGTACCGCTCGACGGCCTTCGCGACCGTCTCGTTGCCAAAGTCGCTGTCCATGCACAGCGGCCCGACCCACGACATGAGCGCCGTCTCGTCGATGCCACAGCGGCGAGTCAGCTCGATCATGCCGTCCGCGTCGCCTCGGAGGGCTACCCGGGAGCCGCCGAGACTCTGCCCGCCGTCCTCGGCCAGGTGGCAGTGGCCGTCGGCCACGAAGCAGGGAACGGGCTTCCCGGCGCGGACGGCTTCGGTGATCGAGTCATGCCACTCACCAGGCTCGGGCACGCGCGTCGGCCCTTGCCCGCCAAGCAGGCGTCGCAGGTTCTCGCCCGCGACCAGCGACGCCTGTTCCTCCGGCAGCAGCGTAAAGTCCAGGAACCCGCGCGCCGCCCCGGGCGCCTTCTCCAGCAGGTTCGTGCCGAACAGACAGCGCTCCGGCCCGAAGCGCTCGATGAAATACTCAATCGCCCGGTTCGCCTGGAAGCTGCTGAACTCGCAGTGAAGGTTTGGGTGCTCTTCCATCAGCGCAACGACGTGCCGCCACTGCCCCCAGTTGTGGTTCTGCAGGAGCGTGTTGTGCTCGCCGAAGATCGATAGCAGCGCGTCCACTGGTTCGAGACTGCCGCCGTAGCGAATCGGCACGACGCACAGGACCTCCCGCTCCAGCAGGGCATCGCGCAGCTCACCCCAGATCCAGTCCTTGATCGGGATGCCGAAGGGCTCCGGCTCCAGCCGGACGGCCCGGACGTCATGCTGCACCATCTGCCGCACGAATTCGCCGACTGCGGGGACCTCAGGGCTAAGCGACGGCAGCGCCATCCAGCAGGGGTAGAGCCGCTCGCGGTCGTCGCCGATCTCCTCGACCAGCCGCAGGTTCGCCAGCATGGGGCTGTAGTGTTGTGCCAAGCGGTGGTACACCAACGCTCCCGCGACTCCCGCCAAGTCGAGGTCGTCAAGCAGGTGCTGCTTCGACCAGCGGGCTTCCCTCGGCTTGTTGGGGTACGGACCAAACGAGGCGTTGCAGTCGAAGTAGAGGCGTTCGGGCATGTGTGGCAGCTCCCTCCAAAACGCACCGCAACACGGCGGACGCACGGCGTCCGTGCGCGGAAGATAGGCGGCAGCCGGTCGCTCCCGCACCACGCCGGCAGAGGACGACCGGCTGACGCCTATCCTCCCGACGGCGAGGCGTTTGCTCAGGTCCCTTCCCCTGACTTCCCCTCCGGCGCCACGCTCTCACTGGGCGTCTGCTGCGCCAGCACCACTCGATCTCGTCCCTGCTGCTTTGCCTGGTACAGCGCCTGGTCCGCTGCCTTCAGGAGCGCCTCGGCGTCCTTCATGTCGCTGGTGAGTTGGGCGGCGCCGATAGAGATGGTGACCTTCTCGGCGATGCCGGGCGAGTACAGCGTGCTGTTGGCGATCTCCGTGCGCAACCGGTCGCCGACGACCTGGCAGCCCGTCAGCGGCGTCTCCGTCAGAATCACGGAGAACTCCTCCCCGCCGTAGCGACAGGGCACGTCGGAGGAGCGGGACCTCGTGCGCAAGACGTGCGCGACCTGTCTCAGCACCGCGTCCCCTCGCTGGTGGCCGTGCCGGTCGTTAAAGCTCTTGAAGTGGTCAATGTCGATCATCAATACCGACAACGGGTGCCCATGCCGCTGCGACCGGTCGATCTCCGCGTGCAATTGCTCGTTCAGGTGCCCGCGGTTGTAGAGCCCTGTCAAGGCATCGTGCAGGCTCCGCTTCGTCACTGCGCGCTGGTCATCAGTCAGCCGGCCGACAACCGCGCCCAGAGCCAGCATGAAAACCACGTCGACGCCATACTTCAGCCAGAAGAGCGCCGGCGCCAGGCCGTGGCCGCTCACCGTTGTGTAGATGAAGAGCGTTGTTGCCGTCGCGGCAGACTGGATCCCAAGCGCGTACCCTCCGTACAGGGCCCCAAGGAGGATGGTGGCGCAGTAGAGCGTGGCGGTGTCGACTTCCCCCTTGAAGTAGCCCACGGCGAAAACGACCGCCTGCAGGAGAAACAGGCTGACCACGATGCGCCAGTTGCCGGTCTTCAGTGGGTTCAACGGCGTGCTCCGGTGGACGAGAATGCTGCCATGGCAGAAACTGCCTCTCTGTGGGTCGGCCGTCAGTGGCCGGTGTTGGCGGCTTGGCCGTCGTGGGGCCACTCGCCCGAATCGACCAACCGCACCAATGCCGCCACGATTGCGGGATCAAACTGGGTGCCGGCGCAGCGGGTGATCTCCGCCACTGCCTCCTGCAAAGGCATGGCGCGCCGGTAGGGTCGGTCGGAGGTCATGGCGTCCAGGGCGTCGACAATGGCGAAGAGCCGCGCCCCAAGCGGGATGTCCTCCCCCGACAGACCTTCCGGGTACCCGGAGCCATCGTAGTTCTCGTGGTGATAGTGGATGATCGGAAGCGCGTCCGTCAGGAAGGAGATACTCGCCAGCATGTCATAGCCGATCTCCGCGTGGCTTCGCATGCAGTGCCATTCGGCGGTGCTCAGGCGCGCGGGCTTCATCAGGATCCCGTCGGGCACCCCGATCTTGCCCACGTCATGCAGCACCGCGCCGCGTTCGAGCGCCACCAGCGCGTGCCGGCTCAGCTTCAGCGCCTTCCCAAGTCGAAGCGCGTTGGTCACCACCCGCGTTGCATGCTCTTGCGTCTCCGGGTCGCGCGTGTCCAATGCCGAACCGAGAGCCTTGAGCGTCTCTTGGTAGACACGGTCTGCGCGCTGCTCTTGCTGGGCTGCCGCCGCCCGCTGGCGCCAAAGGCGCCGCCACTGCTCGCCCTGCGCCAGGGCGAGGGTCATGCCGTCTCGGTCGGCGGGCTGGCTAAGGACTTGGCAGGCCCCTGCCTCGACGGCCGCCAACGCTTCGCCTGCGGCGGAGCCCTCGGGGACCACGGCGATTGCCGGGATTCCCTCGGCAGCCAGTCGCGAGAGGGCAGTCAGGGCCTCAGCGGCAGCACCAGCCGGAGGGACGACCACAACCGCGATCGTCTCCCGGCGGGAGAGTTCCCTCGCCGGGAGGTGCGCGAGTCGCACACACTCAACCGAGACCGACTCCGGGAGCAACGCGCGCGCGCACGCGCAGTCAATCTCGGCAACGGCCACAATCAGGACGTTTGCATCTGCCATGGGTGCAGGAGCATACCACAGCCGCCACCGATCCCCACACTCCTTGACGAGGCGGCGGTGGTCGGCTATCGTTGTTCGGCCGTTTGTGCCGTACAGCGGGGTAGGTGGGAACGCAAGCCCATCCGAGCCGGACCGTGAGGGAGCGCGTGAACTGTCGGCGTCGCGGACCAAGTCAGCCTGTCACGCGCTCCCTCACGGTCGCGGCTCGGCCTGACAGCGCGTTTTCGAAGGAATCGCTCATGTTCGCCCGTTGGTTGGACACCACGTCGGATGAAAACGCTGCCCCCGGACGCCCGAACTTGTTCGGGGGCTGAGCGCGGGCAGTACCCCAACAAGTTGGGGCGTCCGGAATGCACTTTCGTAGGAGTTGATACTGTGGACAAGCCGAAGATGCGGCCTATCGAGGCGACACCTGTCACCGATCGCGGCCGCCAGTTGGTGATGCTGCGAGACCCGCAGGGGCTGTCGGAACAGGTGCTTACCGTCCCGCAGCCGGTGTTCTACCTGATCACCCAGTTCGACGGCAATCACACCCTCAACGAGATCCAGGCCAACTACACTCGGCGCTTCGGCCAACTCATCTTCTCCGACAAGATCAAGGAGATTGTGCAGGCTCTCGACAACGCCTTGATGCTGGACAGCGACCGCTTCCGGCAGCACCGCGAGGCGCTGGAACAGGAGTTCCGCGGTCTCGACGTGCGGCCTTGCTCGCACGGAGGAAAGTCGTACCCGGGCGAGGCAGCAGAGCTGGCCCGCTTGGTGGACAGCTTCTTCGAACCACCCAAGGGGCCCGGGCAACCTGCGCCGGGCGCTTCGGAACGGCCTGTGAAGGGACTCATGGCGCCGCACATCGACTTCCTCCGCGGTGGGCCGTGCTTCGCCCACGCCTACAAGGAACTGGCGGAATCGCCGGCGCCCGACACCGTGGTCATCCTCGGCATCGCCCACACCTTCACCCAGAACCACTTCGTCCTCACCCGCAAGTCCTTCGAGACGCCCTTCGGCGTCTGCCCGTCTGACACGGAACTGACCAATGGGCTGCTGGCGCGTGGCGGCATCCACTTGCTCGCCGATGAGTTGGCGCACCGGACAGAGCACTCAGTCGAGTTCCAGGTGGTGTTTCTGCAGCACCTGTTCCCGGCGGCGAAGATCGTGTCCGTTCTGTGCGGCGCCTTCCGCGATGCCGACGGCAACGCCTGCGCTCCCGCCCAAGCACCCGGTGTGCCCGAGTTCATCGACGCCCTGCGGGAAACGGTGCAGGCAGCCGGCAAACGGGTCTGTCTCCTCGCCAGCGTCGACTTCAGCCACCTGGGCGGCCGCTTCGGTGAACGGATCCAGATAACTCCCCAATTCCTCGGCCGCGTCGAGCGGGACGACCTCGAGACCCTCAACCAGGCAGCGTCCCTCGACGCCGATGCTTTCTACGCCTCCGCCACCGCCGATAACGACCGCCGCCACATCGACGCCACCCCCGCAGTCTACACCTTGCTGAAGGCGCTCGACCTGGAGGAAGCCAAGGTGCTGAAGTACGACCAGAGCGTCGAGGCGCAGACTCAGTCTGTGGTGACCTTCGCGAGCATGGTCTTCCGGTGAGCGGCGCCTGTGTCGGAGACAGGTCACACTACGGAACGTAGTCTGACTGCCAAAGCGAGGTTCATGCCCAGATGGGATTCACAATCGAGACCGGCACACAGGCTCCTGACTTCTCGTTGCCAGGAGTCGACGGCAAGACGTGGTCACTCGGCGAGTTCGCCAGCGAGGAGGCGGTGGTCGTCCTCTTCACCTGCAACCACTGCCCGGTGGCAATCGCCAGCGAGGACCGGCTGGTCGAGAAGCAGACGGAGTACGCCGAGAGAGGCGTCGCGTTTGTGGCGATCAACTCCAACGAAGATGAGGACCATCCCACCGACAGCTTCGACCACATGGTCCAACGCGCACAGGAGAAGGGGTTCAACTTCCCGTATCTCCGCGACGAATCGCAGGACGTGGCCAAAGCGTATGGCGCCCAGCGAACGCCGCACTATTTCCTGCTGGACCGGGAGCGCCGAGTCGTCTACACCGGCCGCGAGTGCGCCGACCCAAGCAACGCCGACCAAGCGACCGCGTGGGAGTTGTGGGAGGCCGTGGACGCGCTGCTCGCCGGCCGACCCGCGCCGACCGCGGTCACCGAGGCTATCGGCTGCAACGTCAAGTGGTGGGGCAGGGACGCCCACTGGATGCCGGAGTCGCTGGCGGATTTCGGCTGAGGAACAGCTTTGAGTGAGGGGCGTACTGCTCCGCGGCCGGCACCAGGGCGACCACGCTCAACATCCCTCCACCAACTCCCGCGCGATCTCTGTCCACCGCGTGAAGCGCTCCGGCCGATGCTGGCACGTGTGTGTGTCCTTCAGGATCATCTCGAAGACGCAGCCCTTGGTGACCTCCATGGCGTGGCCGAGGTAGCGCCTGAGGAGGTCTTCGTTGAAGTCACCCACCAGGTGCGACGGCTGCGGCTTCCAGGAGAACACGTAGTTGCCCCGCAGCTTCTCTGCGCAGACGGCGACATCGGCGTGCGGGGCGATGGAGATCCGCCGAATGTTGGGAATCGTGAAGACGTGATCCAGCTTGCGGGTGAGGTCCTCGCAGCAGCCGTAGCCGTTGAGACCGAACGGCTCCAGCAGGCGGCTCTCGTACTGCAACGAGAACTCGTAGTGCATGTCCGGCGACACCTGTGCAAGCTCCTGCGCCTCCGCCGAAGCCCACATGTCGGCCGGGCGAATGCGGTCGGGGTCGCAGTCCGACTTGGGCAGTTCGGTCGAGTAGCCGTTGCCGCCGGAGGAGTGGTAGGTGCTGTCGTTGTTCAGGTCCAGCAAGTTCTGGTCAACGTACTGCTGCACCTGTCGCCGATAGCCTGCCTCGAGGAACGCCATGGCTTCGTGCAGCCACGTCGGTTCGGCCACCATGTCTACCATCACTTGTTCGAGCCCGCGCAGCCGCGTGTAGAGGGCCATCGGGTGAAAGGAGACGTGGCAGACGCCCTTGAGCTTGACGGTCAGGATATCGCCAAACAACTCCTGCGCCGTCTCGAGGTTGCGCTGGGTCGCTGCCTCGTCGTGGCTGACCTCCGGGAACGTGAGCTGCTTCAGGTCGGCCGGCTTGTCGATGACGGGATCGAAGGCCCAGGCGCCGCGGGGCAGCGTGCTGGGGATGTGCTTCGCCTGCAGGCCCCAGCCGGTGACGTGGACGGCTTTGTGCACGACCCACTCGTCCTCGATGACGGTGTCGTCGCTGAGGTGGTCGTGGTAGTAGAGTCGCGTGCGCAGGGCGCGCTCGAGGCCGCGGCCGGCGTCGGTCTCGCACTGAAGCACCGCGTCGGGCAGCAGCTCGGCCCAGGAGCCTTCGGGGAACACGAGGATCATCGGCCGGATGCGCTCGAGCCGGTTGTGGCGCTTCCACAGCTCCCGCCGCTCCGCCTGAATCGCCAGGGCGGCGACTTCGGCGACTTGCTTCGCGAGGTCGCGGACAAGGGTTCGGTCGGTTGCGGTGAGGTTCATGGCAGTGGGTTTCTCTCCGGTGGTTGGATCTCGGAACGGGCTCTCGCGCCGGGCTGGCGGGGTCGGTACCAGGGCAGCGCGTAGAGGTCGAAACCGTCGTGGTGCAGCAGCGTCATGCTGGCGCGGCGTGCCGGGTACGTGGGGTCTGTTCGACAGAGCGCCTCGAGGATGGTCGGCGTGTCGGTCAACGCCACGATTCGCTCGCGGCGCAGGTAGTCGAACAGCGCCCCCTCGCGCAACGCAACGTATGCGCCCTCATTCACCACGCCGTCCAGCCCGATGACAGTGGGTCGGGCGAAATACCCGATGATGCCCGACTGAAACGCGCCGACGCGGTCGGCCTTCGTCAGCGGCAGTCGGTTCAGCCGGAGTGCTGCCTCATAGTACGCGGCGAACGCCTCGTTGTCGCGGAGCAGAAAGTAAGCGCTCCCGAAGGCGAGTTGCGCGGCAAGGAGGCTGCCCAGGGCCGCCCAGCAGAGCCGCCTGGCCTTCTCGCGCGCGGCGAGGCCCGAACGCAGCATGACGGCGTCGAAGAACACCGCCAGAAACAGGCTCATGACAATCGCCTTCGGGAACAGGTACCGCGGGTAGAACCACCAGCCGAAGACATAGAGCGAATACGCCGCCAACAGCAGCGCCAGCCAGACGAGCGTCCAGTGCACCGGCGCCAGCCTGCGCCACGCGTGCCGGCACTCGGCGACGACGCCGGTGCCCCGGAGGACCGCCAGGAACAGCAGGATCGCCGCCACCGCGAGGGCTCCCGCGGCGGCGGCAACGGCCCGGTGACCGGCCAGCTTGTCCCCAAGGAACCGCCACTGCCGGAGATTGAGGAACGTCTCCAGGGCCATCGGGACCGTGTGCGCCCACGTGTCCTTCAGCGAGGCTTGCTGCACCGGGCGCAACGCGGGAACTGCGGCGTGGCCGGCCGCGGTCTCGCTGTCGGCCGCGACCATCACGCGCGAGAGCAGCCGCACGGCTCGCCCGCTCACCGGCAGCAGGCTCCCGGTGGTGACGAGGTTCACCGCAAGCCACCCGCCGAACGCCAGTGCGGCGGGGGCGCCGAACAGCGCCGAGCGCCTCACGCCTTCCCGGGGGGTCCCGCGTAACGAGACCAAGTGATCGCCGACCACGACTGCGACCAACACGACGTTGTCCATTCTCGAGAGGATCGCCAGCCCCAGGAGCGCGCCGCCGGTGAGCAGCGCTCCGGCCGAGGGAGCCGGCGTCTCCTCACTCGGTCGAATGCGCATCACGTACCACCAGGTCGACACGATGGTGAAGAACGCCGACACCCCCGTCTCCATCCCGTTGAGCGTCTGTCGGAGCACGTAGGCCGAGAACATCCACAGCGCCAGCGCCACCAGCCCAGCTCCGTCGCCCGCAAGTCGCCGCGCGGTCAGGAACAGCAGCCACCCCGAAGCCACGCTCAGCAATGCCAACAGGACGCCGGCGAGGTGGATCGGCAGGATCGCGTTGTCGCCACATGCCCAGTACAACGGCACCAGCATGAAGGTGTAGAGCGGCTGAATGCCGTTGGTCAGGTTGATGCCGTCATGGGTCACCCCATGCCCGTTGGCAATGTGCCGCGCGATGTTCAGGAAATAGAAGGCATCATCGCCGAACAACCCGCTGCGGACGATGAACTCATAGTTCGCGCATACCAGGGCAAGGCGGAGCGCCAGCCCCGAGACGAGCATCGCCAGCAGCCACCGCGAGGTCCGTTTGTCTAACGTGTCGGGCAACAACCGCCTCCTGATTCCGCGCCACAGTGTGAGGCATTTCAAGGTGCACTGCAATCGCCAACCCGAGCAACGCGCGCCGCCCTGAAGCAGGACAAGCCGAAACGGAAGCGAAACACTAACCACCGAACCCATGTCGGAGCGATCCCATGCGATTTGCGTTCAAGCCGCCCGCTGCCCCCAAACTGCTGCCGCTGATCGCCGCGGCCCTGTGGCTCTGCGGCGGTGGCGCCCTGGCTGAGGCTCCGCTCCCTCGGCCGATCCACCATTGGCTCTTCGAGCATGCACGCCTCGATGGCACTGTCGTGAAGGCTGTGCGCGGACCCGACGCTCGCCTCCTGGGGGCGGCGCGTCTCGCTACCGGCAAGGGACCGGAAGCCCTTGTGCTGGACGGCGGGTCCGTTTCGGTACTCGTCACGGACAAGAGCAGCGCGGCAGGACTGCCGACGCGGGACCTGTCGGTAGAAGCGTGGGTGATGGTCGAAAAGCCGCTCACGTGGGGCGGCATCGTGGGCGCTGTCCGCGACAACGGTGCCGACGAGACGGGGTGGGTGCTGGGCTGCCGCGACAGCCGGTTCTCCTTCGCCCTGGCCACGACGGACAACGCCCGGCTAACCTACCTGACCGCCGAGAGCGAGTTCCAGCCCGGGCACTGGTACCACGTCGTCGGCACGTACGACGGCAGAGAGCACCGGCTCTACGTCAACGGCAAGCTCGAAGCCGCGGACCGTGCGCGCCACGGCGACCTCCTCTACCCGCCCACCGACACGTTCTACGAGTTGGGCGCCTACCATGATCCGGACGAGCACTTCCGGATGACCGGACTCCTGCACGAGGTAGCCGTGTACGACGTCGCCCTGACGGCGGCGCAAGTGGCCGGCCGCTGCGCAGCCAAGCGCGCCCGCTTCCCCGCGACGCAGTTGCGTCCAGAGCCGTTCCGCGTGGCGTTGGGACCGTATGTGCAGTTCGACGCCCCGGACCGGGCGAGCATCTACTGGGAAACAGCGCACTCGTCGCCGTCGGTTCTCGAGTACGGTGTCGGTGGACGGTTAGACCGGCGGGTTCGCAACGACCGCGCGAAGACGGTTCACAAGCTGACGCTGACTGGGCTGGAACCGCGTACCGAGTACGCGTATCGAGTCGTCGTCGGCAAGGGCTCGCAGGAGAAGCCCGGTCGAACGCTCTCCCTCGACACCGCGTTCAACTACACGCCCGCCCCCCTCGCCGCCAGATCGCCGTATCCCAACGACGCCCGCGCGCGCCTGTTCGCCGCCGCTGCTGAGCGCATTCTGCGTGAGACCGGCCTCACCAAAGGCTACTGCCTCGACTACGGCTGCGGCAACGGGCAACTGGCGTACGAACTCGCCAAGCGGAGCGACCTGACGGTCGTCGGCATCGACGAGGATGCCGCCAAGGTGGCCGAGGCGCGTCGTCTGCTGCAGAAGGCCGGCGCCTACGGGACGCGCCTCACCCTCCGGCGGGTGCCCTCGCTGGCGACGTTGCCGATCACTTCCTGCTTCGCGAACCTGATCGTGTCAAGCGAAATGGTCGCCACCGGCCAGTGCGTCGGCTCTGCGGCAGAGGTGCTCCGCGTACTCAGACCGGGCGGGGGCGCTGCCTGCTTCGGTCAGCCGGCAGGCGCGCCGAGGCGACTGGCCGAGAGCGCCCTCGCTGAGTGGTTCAAGCCGACGGGCGCGAAGTGCACCGTTGCTCGCAGCAAGGACGGATTATGGGCGAAGTCGATCCGCGGGCCGCTCAAAGGCGCGGGGCAGTGGACGCATCAGTACGGCCGGCCGGACAACTCGTCGTACGGCGGCGAAGCGCTGGGCGGCGCGACCGGCACCGGCGACCTGCAAGTCCAGTGGTTCGGGCGCCCTGGCGCCGACTTCGGCATTGACCGCAACCCCCGCATGCCGGCGCCGCTGGCGGCGAACGGCCGCCTGTTCCATCAAGGCATGAACCGGATCATCGCCCTTGACGCATACAACGGCGCCGTGCTGTGGACGCTGGAGATCCCCGACCTCCGTCGCGTGAACATGCCCCGCGACGCCAGCAATTGGTGCGCCGATAGAGACCACCTGTACGTCGCCATCCGCGACAGGTGCTGGGTCCTCGACGCCGCGACGGGGAAACGAGCGCTCACTTGCGCCTTGCCGGGTCTGCCGCAGCGCGGCTCCCCCGAATGGGGCTACATTGCCGCAGCGGGTGACAAGCTCTACGGGACCTCCGCGAAGAGGGGCTCCTCCTTCATTGACTTCTGGGGCGGCTCCGCCTGGTACGACGGCTCCTCTGGCCCGGGCTCCGAGAAGGTGTGCAGCGACAGCCTCTTCGCTTGTGCGAAAGACACCGGCAAGTCAGCGTGGACCTACCGGAACGGCGTGATCCTGAACGCCACCCTAGCGGTCGGCGGCGGCCGCGCCTACTTCGTGGAGTCACGGAACGCCGACGTGAAGGCGCTCGACACCGGCCGCGTCGGCTCCGAGAAGCTGTGGCTGGATCAGTACCTGGTTGCCTTGGAGGCGGCCAGCGGGAAGAAGCTCTGGGAGCAGCCGATCGACACGGCCGACGGTACAGTGGTGTTCTATCTGGCGTACGCCAAGGAGCACGTGGTGATCGTCTCCTCGACAGCGGGTAAGTACCACCTCTACGCCTACAGCGCTGGCACCGGCCAGCCGCAATGGCAAGCCGACCACCCCTGGCCCTCGGACAACCACAGTGGCCACATGCAGCACCCCGTGCTCGTCGGCGACCGCGTGTTCCTGGAGCCGTGCGGCTACAACCTCACAACCGGCAAGCTGATCACCACGAAGATGGGCCGGCGCGAAGGCTGCGCCACGTACACCGGCACCGACAGCGCGTTGATCTACCGCGGCCAGAATCGCCGTATCTCGATGTGGGATCAGCAGGCGGAGACCGTCAGCAGTTGGCTCAACCTCCGCCCAAGTTGTTGGCTCAGCACAATCCCTGCAGCCGGGATGGTGTTGTCGCCGGAAGGCGGAGGCGGCTGCAGTTGCGGGAACTGGATCGAGACGTCGCTGGGCTTCCTGCCCAAACAAGCCGAGGGGGAGACGCAGTGAGACCAACCCCGACCGATTCTCGCTCGCCCCTCCGTCGTGCTGAGCGAGCGCAGGGACTTCCGAGACCACACGGAGGTCCCGGAGCGAGTCGAAGCACTCCACGCGCACCGGTGATGGTAGCGCTCCTTCTCGGCATGTCCGCCAACGCCCGAGCCGCCGACTGGCCCACCTACATGCACGACAACCTCCGCGGCGGCGTCACCGAGGAGCAACTGCAGCTTCCGCTGAAGCAGACCTGGGTGCACCGGCCCGCCGTCGCCCCGCAGCCTGCCTGGACTGGCCCCGCCAAATGGGATGCCTACGCCGGCGTAAAGGGACTCCGCTCCATGCGGGACTTCGACCCCGCCTTCTACGTGACGGCCGTCGGCGACGCCGGCTACTTCGGCTCGTCCGGCGACGATGCCGTCCATTGCCTCGACGCGAGCACGGGCGCCGAGCGCTGGAGCTTCTTCAGCGACGGTCCCGTGCGCGTGCCGCCCACGTGGCACGCGGGGAAGCTCTACGTCGGCTCCGACGACGGCCGTGCCTACTGCCTCGATGCTCGCAGCGGCGTCGTCCTCTGGAAGCACAAGCCCTCCGCGAGTGACCGCCTGATCGCCAGCAACGGCAAGCTGATCTCCCCGTGGCCCGTGCGGACCGGCGTACTCGTGCAGGACGGCAAAGCCTACTTCGCCGCCTCGCTGCTCCCGTGGGAGGAGTCGTACCTGTGCGCTGTCGACGCGGCGACGGGGAGCGACTCGGGCGAGGGACTCTACCAGGCAGTCTGCGCCAGTGTGACGCTGCAAGGAGCGATGCTCGCCTCAGTCACCAACCTGTACGTCCTCCAGGGGCGGAGTGCGCCGCTGGTGTATCGCCGCGCCGACGGCAAGCTGCTCGGCCCCGTGAGCGGGCCCGCGGGTGGGGTGTACGCCCTGCTGACGAAGGACGCGGAGTTCATCCACGGACACGGCAGCAAGACCGGCTGGCTGTCCGTCGCCCAAGGGGAGACGCGCGACCAACTCGCCGCCCTGAGCGGCGCCAACCGCTTGATCGTGTCCGGCGCGACGGCGTACCTGCAGAAAGGCGACGACCTCTCAGCTCTGGACCACGCCCGCTACGTCGCCACGCTCGCACAGGCAAAGACCCTTGCCGACCAGCAGACGGCGACCAGGAAGCAACTTGACGGGCTGCCCAAGGAGAATGCAGACGAACGCGAGAAGCTGGAGGCCGAGCTGAAGCGCCTGCAGGACGAGAGCGCGAAGGCGCAGTCAGCCACGGCAGACTGCTGCCGGTGGACGGTCAAGTGCCCCCACCAACACGCGCTGATCTTGGCAGGCGAGACGCTGTTCGCCGGCGGCGACGGCCGGGTCGTGGCGTTCAGCGCCAGCGACGGTCAAACGGTGTGGAGCGCGCCGGTCGACGGGCAAGCCCACGGGCTGACCGTCGCAAACGGCCGCCTGTTCGTCAGCACCGACATCGGCGCGATCTACTGCTTCGGCGGTGCCTGAGGCAGTGGTATCCGCTCGGCAGATGGACCGGTCTGGGGTGTTGGAAAGGACCGCGCGGGTGCCTCAGCCTCCGCACTGGCTCGCCGCAAGCTCTGCGAGCTCGAGCGGTTAGACCGAAGACGAGGGCTGCCGGCGCAATAACCTTCGACTGTGATCGAAGGTCCTGCCGGAGACCTCCGACTATCCCACGGCTGTTCCACGGGATTCCCCGCGGTGACCTCGCTACCAGTGCGTCTCCTCCCCCGGTGTCCACGTGTCCGAGGCGTGCCAGCGGTCGAAGGGCATTGTCTCCCGGATCGGGCCCGTCGCGAACAGCCACTGGCTGATCTTCCGCAGGGCTTCGCAATACCAACCGGTGCGGTCGCCCTCCTCGCGGCCCTGCAGCTCCCTCGCGAGCTCGACAGCGCGGTCGAGATTCACGGGGCACATAGCCATGGCGGCCGTCTGGTACGCCCGGGCGCCTTCCGCACCCGACTCCAGCGCGCGACAGAGCGAGCGCTCGATCAGCAGCCACGCGCGGTTCGGGTCGGCGGAGGCCCTGTAGAAGGCGGCTTCGCTGGCGCCGTCGTCAGCGCCCGTGGCACTCAACGCCGTCACCACTTCCTCGGATAGTTTCCTCGCCAGATCAGCATTCGTGCCGGCGGCGGCCCGGGCGACTCGGGCAAGCTGCGCGGCCGGGTTGTGCAATTGCCTCGCGGCAGCAGCCGCCTCTTCGTAGAGGGCACCGGCCTTCGCTACGTCGGGCTGGTGAGCGGCGAGGGCGGTGAAGCACTGCGCGCGATCCCCGGCGTCCGCCAGCCGCCGTGCCAAGGCGAGGGCGCCCTCAGGATCTGCCGCTGTCAGCGCCGGGGCGACCCGCTTGGCGCAGCGGGCCTCGTAGCTTTCTGTGATTGCGTGGTCGCCGGGGAAGTAGGTGCGGAACTGGCGGATCGCTGCCGCCGTGTCCGCGGTCAGCAGTGCGATGGTCGAGTGGGACTGGGCGCGGCGCTTCTCGTTGGTGCTCTCGATCTGGCCGGTGAGACGCTCGGCAAGCGCCGGATACTCCCCGAGTTGCTCTGCCAGACCCGCAAGCATGTCGTCTTTCTTGTCGCCCAGTTGCTTCGCCTGCTCAAGGAGACTGTCGAAGAGCTTGTCCGCGTCGTCGCGTCCCAGGCGCAGAGCGGCTCGGACCAGGTAGCTCCCGGCGAACACCGCCGTTATGGACTTCGCCTGCGGGTTGACCGCCTGAGTCGCGCGGACGAACAACTCGCCCGCGAGCTTGGGGTCCCGGGGGGCAAGGTGGTAGGCGAGCGTGGCGCAGGCAACCGCCCGCGTGTCATTGCTATTGAGATCGTCCAGCAGATCGAGCAGTTGCAGGGCCGACTCCGGCGCAAGCTCCGCCAGTGACCCGAGAAGAACCGAGACCGCCCATTCGCGGTTACCGGCCGGCAGGTCTCGCACCATATCGCGCGCCACCGCGGGATCGACGCGCGCCACCTCTCGGGGCAGCGTGTCTCGCGCGTAGTACGTGTGGTCGCGCGAGTACTCCCACGCCTCCAAGAGCAGTTTGAGCGCGAGCTGCTTGTCCGCCTCTGTCGGCGCCTGGGACCAGTCCGGCGGCGGCGTCTCCCGCAACTGGAGGGTTGCGTCCGTGGCGCCTGACTCGCACTCGGCAATGCCGCGCGCCCGCGCGCCGTGCACCGCAACCAGCTTCAGCCGGCCCTTCGGCAAGTCGCCAAGCGTGAAGCGGCCGTCGGCTCCGGTAGTGGCGGGGTCACCCCAGAGGTAGCCGGCAGCGAACACGGTTGCGTCCGGCTGCGGCTCGCCGGAGGCGGTCACCACCCGACCCGACACAGTCTGCCCCAACGGGAGCAGCACGAGGTCTTCCGCAGTCCGCGTCTCGCCGCCTCCCTCCGGCACAGCGCCGCCACGGAGATACCGATGCCCGCCGAGCGCCGCCCGCAGCGTCACCCGGCTGTCAGCTTCGATCTCTTCGAAGGCAAACTCCCCGCCCTCATTCGTCTCCGTCTGGCGCGGCGGCTCCGTGCGGTACATCCCTTGGCCCACGGGACGCGTGTTCTCCATTGTGACCGCCACCCCGCGCAGCGGCCCGCCGTCTGGGTCGACCACGCGGCCGGTCACCTTCATCTTGACGGCAGCCTTCATCACCAAGCGGAGCGGCGTGGTCGGGAGCTGATCTCCGCGAAGCTTCACGGGGTACTCTGTGCGCACGCGCTTGTCTTCGGCCGCCACCGTGATCTCGCCCTTCCGCGCCAGTCCTGTCAGCGTGAACCGGCCGCCCTTGCCTGTGGTCGTGCTCGGCTGGGACCAACCCTCCTGTTGGGCAGTCACCGTCGCGCCGGTGACGGGGAACCCCATCTCGTCCACAACGACACCGGAGACCTCCCCGCCGCGCTGGACGCGCAGCGTCACCGGCTCACCCTCTTCGCCCTCCTTCACCGTGACGTCCGCGTCGCACCCCTCCGAGTGAACGTATCCCTCCGGGATGCCTTGCACATAGACCCACACGCCGCCGGGCGGCACGCGGAACTGGAACCGGCCTTGCTCATCCGTCTTGCTGGGCAGGCACATGGCGTTGGACCGAGGGCAGTGCGGCCCGTAGGTGGCGACGGCGACGTTTGGAAGCGGCTTGCCGGTCTCGCCGTCGATCACGCTCCCCCTCAGGATCACCCCTTTCACAAGCCTCAGGTCGGTGCCCTTCGCCGTCATGCCGGCCGCAAGCGCGAGTTGCTCCACTGCGGCGGCGGTCCACTCGCCCATTGGCTCGCACTGGACCACGACGTTGTACTGCCCGGCGTGCAGACCCGACACGCGGTACTTGCCGCTGGCATCGGTCCGACTTCCGCCTCCTCCGTCCGTCCCGCGGAAGCCCTGCACCACTACGCGCACGTCCGGTTGCGGCTGCCCCGTCTCGGCATTGGTGACCGTGCCCTCGATGTGCCCGGCCAGTTGCAGCACGGTCGTGATCGGGGGCGGCGCCTCAACGCCTTGGGGAACGCGCACCTGTTCGGTGGCGTACTGCTCTGACGTGACCTCCAGCGAGACCTCCGCCTCCTGCGGAATGCAGTGAAGCTCCCACTTGCCGTCCGCGCCGCTGGTCGTCGCGAGATGTGGGCGGCGGAACTCGTCGGGCACCGACGCAAACCTCGCCCACTCCTCGCCGGGCTTCCGAGGAAGCGTGACCCAACGCACACATACCTCGGCCCCGGCGACCGGTTGCCCTTGCTGGTCCCTCAGCACGCCTGTCGCGGACCGGTACGGCAGCAGCTCCACGCGAATGGGCTCTCCGAAGCGCGCCGCAACCACGCCAAGTCCGCGCGTCGGCGACACGGCCAGTCCGTTCACCCACTTGACTGCATCGCCCGCGGCGACCTCGGCCGCAATGACGAAGGCGCCTTGAGCGTCGGCCTGCACGGCCTTGGGTTCCAGGCTCTCGCGGCGCTCCGTCTGCAAGCGCACCTGAACCATCGCTTGCGCGACCGCGTTGCCGGCGGCATCCACGACCTGCCCCCGGATTTCCGCGGCCCAGCCGGGAAGGGACACTGCGCCGGTCAGCGCCAGAAGTAGGGCGTTCCTCAGGTGGATCATCACGAACCTCCGTCTTGGTCTGGAGAGAGGCTTCGCACAACGTCCTGCAGGACCGTGGGTTCCGCTGGGCGCCAGGATACTCAGTCCGGTGCGTCGCCCCACTCAATCGGCGGCAACGTGACTGACTCCTTCTGCCAGGGCGCGGCGCCGGCCTGGATCACATGGTTTTGCAGAGCGGCGCGGAGCAGTGCGAATACCTTTGGCTTGTCCTTCACCGGCCGCTCTTCTCTTGGATCGCTCTTGAGGTGGAAGAGCTGCAGCGGCTGATCGGGACCGTCTTGAAGCAGCTTCCAGTCGCCATGCCGAACCGCGTAGTAAGCTCGGCCCGCGTGCGGGCCGCCGTCGCGACGCATCCAAAAGAGCAAGCGCTCCTCGGGCGGCTGAACGTTGCCGAGCAACGTCGGCAGGAAGCTGCGGCCGTCAACCTCGTGGCTGAACTCGGCCCCCGCCCCTTCGCACACCGTCGGGAACAGATCCATCGTCAGCGCAACACAGTCGCTGTGGGAGCCGGGCGCAATTCTCCCGGGCCACCCGGCGCACATCGGCACGCGGATCCCGCCTTCGTACATGTCGCACTTCGCGCCGCGCAGGTCGCCATTGCTGGCGCCGATGTCGAGTTGACCGCCGTTGTCGGACACGAACACAACCAGCGTGTTGTCGTAGGCGCCGGACTCCTTGAGCGAGGCGACTACCTTGCCGACGCCGTCGTCGAGATGCTCGATGAGGGCGACCAGCTTGGCACGCTTGTCGTCCATGCCCGGCTCGCGTGCCTTGACGCGGTCGAGCCACTCAGCCGGCGGCTGGATTGGCGTGTGTGGCGCGTTGTAGGCGAGGTAGAGATAGAACGGCTGCGCCGCTCCCGACCGGCTCCGAATGTAGTCGCCAGCCCACTGGGTGAACAGGTCGGTGGCGTGCCCTTCCGGATCGATCTCCTTGTTGCCGAGCCGCATGTAGTTGATGCCGTGCCGCCGGTGGTTGTAGTAGTCGTCCATCATATCCCCGAGGAACCCGTGGAAGTGGTCGAAGCCACGTTCGGTGGGTGTGTTGGGCGACTCCAGACCCAGATGCCACTTGCCGACGATTGCCGTGTGATAGCCGGCGCGCTTGAGCACCGTCGGCACGAGCGTGGCGTTGGCGGACAGGTAGCCGAAGCTGTTCTGCGGGTGAGTGCGGATGACGCCCGGCACGCCCACTGAGTCGGGGTACCGCCCCGTCAACAGCGACGCCCGGGTCGGCGAGCACACCGGGCAGTTGGCGTAGAAGCGGCTGAACTGCATGCCGGAAGCTGCCAGGGCGTCAATGTGCGGCGTCTTCAAGTCCGTGGCCCCATAGCACGATAGATCTCCGTAGCCCAAGTCGTCGACGAGGATTGTCACGATGTTCGGCTTGCGGTCGGGCTCGGCTTCCGCGAAGGCCAGCCGCGGCATGAAGAATGACCCCGCGGCGAGTCGGGCGCGCTCCAGGAATTGGCGTCGTTTCATTGGGTTGTGACAGCTCCTGCAGGATTTCAGATTTCGGATCTTAGGTTGCAGATTGGGGGGCAGGCCGGCGGGACTACGAACCACCCTCGACAACTGCCACTGCCGAGTGGCCGGCGGCCAGGGCCTTTGCCGGCTCGAAGCTGACCTCGCCGACGCCGGTGAGCGCCAGTCGCTGCAGCTTCAGCGTGCCGTGCCGCACCTGCAACTCCACCTTCACTCCATTCTTCAGCCGCTTCTGCCGGCATGTTCCCCAGGCGTATCCCGTCGACCAGAAGTGGGTGCCTTCCTGCGCGGCGAATTCCATCGACTGCTCCACACCAGAGTACCGGAACCCGGTCAGTGCCGGCACCGCCGCCCACGACGCCATCGCCCGGGCGTAGTGATGCCCGCACTCGGCTTCGTCGAACGGGCTGCGCTTGCGGCCGTCGTAGCGGGCGCGGATGGCCTCGAGGCAGCGGAGACCGTTGGCAGTCTGCCCTTCGTAGAGCATGTGCACCGCGGCAGCGTACTCGAAGCCGGTCATGACTTCGTTGAAGTACGGGAACGGCCGCTTCGGGCGCCGGCCGCGCGGGTAGGTGGCCATCAGCAGCGCCGACTCGTCGCCCAGCACGTAGCTGCGGAGGTGGTTGAAGTGGTCGTGGAAGCCCTGCCGGAAGTTGTGCGCCATGATCGCCCGGAGCGTCTTGCGCACGTTGGTCCGGTCCAGCAGGTAGCCCAGCCCGCAGACGTGCGCTTGGAACTGGCCGACGAGTTGATCCACCAGGCAGCCGGCGCCAAGCTGCAGATCCGGCGCCGACAGGTCGCCGGCGCCCATGCCCAGAAGCAGCCCGGGGGCGATGGCTTCGGCGCCGGCCGGCGGCCGGATCTCGTGCTCGTAGTACTCACCGTTGAACAAGTTCGCGTCCATCCAGCGGCTGCCGCAGTCGAACAGCCGACGGCATTCGTCGGCGAAGTTGCCCTCGCCGAGGTAGCGCGCCATCTCCTCTGCCGCCCGCAGCGCGCCCAAGTACCACCCGCCCATCTGCGGATTGGGGCCGAAGTACTCGACATCCATCGTGTTGTGCTGGCAGCCTTCCATCACGCCGTCGCGGTCGGCGTCCCAGCCGCCCTCGATCCAGCAGAACTCCAGCGCCTTCCGCGCCTTCGGCCAGAGGGTGCGCAGCAGCGCGTCGTCGCCCGAGAGCTGCCAGTCGCGGTGGAGCTTCATCAGACAGCCCATCTGCCCGTCGGCCGCCGCCTTGGCGCTTTCCTGCGCGCGGTCCAGCGGCAGGTTTACGCGGAAGCTCATCAGCCCACTGTCGGCCGTGGCGTAGGCGAACTCGACCTCGCGCATGGACTTGGCCAGGTCGCCGAACAGGAATGCCACGGCTTGCTCGTAGTTCCACACGTGCGTGCACGAACCGGGGCAGCAGCCCGCCGTGTTGTGGCACCCCTCGAAGCCGTAAAACCGGCCGTCTTCCGTGCGGAAGCAGGTCTGGCTGCGGAGGTTCGCCAGGTTGAACAGGGCGGCTTCCTTCACGACGGGCGGCAGGTCGCTGTCGCAGAAGGCGCGGACGAACTCGACCGTTGCCGCCTCCAGCTTCGGCAATCGCGGCGCGACCTGCTCTACGACGTCCCAGGCGTCGGTGTACTGCGTGGTGTAGTAGTTGCCGATCCGGTTCGGATCCGCGCAGGCGCCGCCGTCGCAGCCTGTCGACTCGACGGGCTTGGGCGTCCACGTCATCCGGTGGGGGAAGTGCCAGGTCAGCAGGAAGGTGACCGCCCGCGTCGCCCGCGCGGGAATCCGCACCTTCGCCGCCAGCGACCCGACCGGGCTGTCAGAACCCGCCGACTCGCGCTCGTGCAGTTCGCCGTCTTCGCTGAAGTCGTCCCAGTAGTCCAGCAGTGAGTCGCCCCAGCTCAACTGCGCCCAGCCGGTGCGGTAGGTCGCTGTCCTGGCGGACAGCGCTACGAGGGCGAGCGTGCCCCATTGCTCAGCGGCGGACGGCACGCCGTCGGAGTGCATGAACAGCCCACTCAGCCGGCCGCTTCGCCGGAACTCGTTGCGGTTGGCCTTCGGCCCGCGAGAGTGGTCTTTCTCTCTGGTGAACCCGTCAACGCCGGGGTTGGAGCCGTCGGCGCCGATGAAGTTCGGCAGGTTGCCGCAGACAGCAGCCGTGATCGTTTTCGTCGTCCGGTTCGTCAGCACGAACCGCAGCACGGCCGCCGGAATCCCGCTGGCCTCGGCGTCGGCTGGAACCAGCGGGTTGAATGCCTCAATCCGCACGTCTACGGGAACGTCCGGGTCCGACAGGAACACCTGCCCGAAGGGATATGCCGCCGCGAATGAGCACTTGCGGAACCGCGGCAGTCCGTGGTTCGGCGTCGGGCTGCCCGACGCGCCCTCGTAGTCCTCCAGTTCCAGCGGCCCCTCCAGCGCGCGCGTCGCCGCTGCGCCGCCGGTCGGCTTTGTCCACAGAGCGAAGAACGGTGCACCGCCGCGGCCGAGCACGGGTCGGAACCCCTTGGCGGGCCGATTCACGACCTCCCAGTCGCGGAGGTCGCCACGCCCGCCCAGAGAGACGGTGCCGGTCCCAATGCCGCCAAGAGGCAAGGCAATGCGGGCGAGGTGAGCTTGGTCATAGCGCTTCAGGACGGGCCAAGGGGTGGAGGTGGACATGGTGGGTTCTTCTCTCGGGAGGGTGAGTGGGAATGTGGGGGCTGGGGTGAGGGGTTCGCCATGAAGGGGAACTGTCCTGCATGGCCAAGGCTGAAGGACTGCAAGGACGACAGAGACCGCAGTAGCAGAGCCGCGGGTCGCCCTGTCATTGCTGTCCCTTGTGTCCTTTGGGTCCTGCCCCGCGCGGCCCGCCCTACCCCTCCAACTCCTCCACCAGCCCCTCAAACTCCCCTCGCGACTTCACCCCCCACCGAGAAGAACAGCTTCCGCGACGCGTACTGCTCCCAAAGCCGCGTGACCGCCTCGGGGCTGCCGCCGCGGATCTGGCCTTTGCCGAGGGCGTCAATCTTGTCGTACAACCAGGTCCAGTCCTGCCGCGAGGGGGCGCCGTCGCCGGCCACCCATTGGACGATGTCGAGTTCTTCGATCTCGCAGAGCGCCTCCAAGTGCTTCACCGCGTCGAAAGCGAATCTCGTCTGCGTCCCACTCGCTGATATACCCGCGAAGGTTAAGAACACACCGAAGTGGAAGTTCGCGGAACTTCCCCGGCAGGCGTGCAGCAGACGTAGGACAGAGGGTATTCTCCCAGACGGAGCCGAAGTCGCACCGGGACTTCGGTGTGTTCTTAACCTTCGCGGGTATACACGGCACTGCCCAGCCATTCCCGTTGCCGCTCTCGTGGAACCGCAAGCCGGCGCCAAGGAACGTCGCGAAGTGATCCGCCGCGAACTCCAGGTAGAAGAACGGAATCGCCTCACCCAGGAACTCCTGCGTCTCTCCCCAGCGAAGGAGCTGGTCGATGACGGGGCCGAAGTTGCCCTCGCGGCCGGCGGTGTATGGCGGCTTCGCCACCGGCTCCACACCGGGCTTGGGCAGCACCGCGGCCAGTGCCGGGCGCCCGTTGTCGCCGCGCCAAAAGGCGGTCCACTGCTGCCGTGTCGCCTCGAAGTCTGGTTTGAACTCAAGCTCCATCGCTCCCTCCACCTTACTCCCGACACGACGAACCGGCGGTGACATTGATGACACACGTATGTATGTGTGTCATCAATACTGGCTCAGTTGGTCGCCGGCCGCAAGGCGGCCGAGAACGTGCGTGGCCCGCGCTTCCGCCGGTTTAGTCACCGTGTGCCGTGCCGCACATGACTGGGTTGAGCAAGTGAAGCGCTGCGGGCCCTTGAGCGGTCCGCTTGACACGTGCTTGGAGGGCGGCTATATTCGCCCATTGAGCCCATGAATTTCTCACTCGCGTCCCACATTGCCGCTGCCCTCGCAGGGGTACTCCGCCGCAGCACGTCTCGTCCCATGCGCTATCTCGTGCTGCCGCTGCTGACTGCCGCCGCAACCGTGGGAGTCAAGCGACCAGCCATGAGTGCTCCTTCGCTGCGCGCGCAAGTCGAGGCGGATTGGCAGCGCCAGGAGGACGCGCGGTTGGCGCAGATCCGCGAGCCTGGGACGGTGCGGTTCGTGGAGACGACGCTCCAGTGGCCCGGTGCGAAGCCGGATGACCGGGCGCGCGTGCCGGAAGCTGCGACACCGAAGGTGGACGGCGCTTTGGACGACCCGAGCTGGGAGAAGGCGCTGGTCGTCCCGGCCAAGGAGAAGGACCAGCCAGCGTTCCGGCTCTGCCACGATGGCGAGCGCCTGTACGTCGCTGCGACGCTGCCCGCCGCCGCGGAGAGCCGGTATGGCGGCGAGCCGACGGCCCTCGACGCCGCTGGCGCGGTGGACGGGGTGAAGGACGGCGCCTACGGCTTCCACACCTGGGTGGACGCCAACCCGTGGTGGCAGGTCGACCTGGGCAAGCCGACGGCAATCAGCCGCGTGGTCGTCTACAACCGGCTTGACTACGCGCCGGGTCTGCACAACGCGGACAACCTGCGGCTCCTTACCTCAGATGACGAGCGGAGCTGGACGCTGCGCTACGACAATCAGGGGAAGCACTTCGGTGGGGTGGGCAGCGGCAAACCGCTGGACGTGGCACTGACGCCCGAGAACGGCGAACGCGAGGTCCGCGGCCGGTTCGTGCGGATTCAGGTCCCCTCGGCCGGACCGCTGTTCCTGCACTTGGACGAGGTCGAGGTCTACGGTCCCGACGACCCGGCGCGGAACCTGGCCCTTCACCGCCCGGCCAAGCAGATCAGCCTGAGCATCTGGTCGAAGGGCGGGCAACGCGGCACCATGCTGTTCATGCTGGGTGACGCGCGATTCGCGCTGGCAGGGGACCCGGCCACGGGCGTCGCCCTTCGGGGCGCACCGCTGGCGCCGACCCGGGCGCGCCTGAGACGCGCAAACGGCGTCACGACTGTCGAGGTTGCCCTACCTTTCCGCGGGGAGAGCGCGGAATCGGGGCGGCAATTCGTGCCACCTGCCGGCGATCCCCTCCCACTGGCAATCGCCGCCGACTGGGAGGTGACCTGGCAGGCGCTTGCACCGCTGGGCTTCGGGAAGAACCGCCTGCAAGTGGACGTGAAGGCGCCGGGCGCGCTCGACCCGCCGCTGGATCTGACGGTCGAAACGGTGTGCTTCACGCCCTTCCGCCCGGAGACGCGAACGGTGTTACACCGCCGGCTAAGCCAAGCTGCGGCGCTGCCCTTGAAGTGTGAGATCGACCAGGAAGGCGCGCTCGCGTTGGTCGTGTCGGCGGGGCAAGGCGAGACCACTTACCGAGACTGCCGCACCGTTTGGGTTCCGCCCGTGCGAGAGACGCTCGACCGTGCTGCGCGCCTCGCTGGCGAGTTCGACCGGCATCTCCCTTCTGCGTTCGGCGAGCTGCGCGCCCGCGCTGCGCGGTTGGCCGCTCGCGAACGCGACAACGGGCCGGACCAGCCCGCCCGGGCTGCGCTCTACCATGGGGCCCGCTGGCTCGCCAGGCAGGTTGCGTTCTCGAACCCGCTGCTGCAGTTCGGCCGACTGCTGTTCGTCAAGCGCTTCACTCAAGAGGCGTACCCCGATGTGTGCTTGAACCACATGCCGTGGGTGTCACGCCCGGGCGGCGACCTGTGCGTGCTTCAGTCGGCGAAGCCTGGCGAGTCCCTCTTCGCGGCGCTGGGGCGACCGACGACCGACCTCGCCGACCTGTCGCTGCGGCCGATCCTCAACGGGGCGCTGGGCCCCGGCCATGTGCACGGGATGGATCTGTGGTGGGACGGCAGCCGCGTTGTGTTCGGCTATGCGAAGGCGAAGACCAACGAGCCGCCAGCCGGCTGGTTGGACCGCCGAGAGAGTTACCGGCTCCGCCGCGAGGAAGAGCCCACCCACCTCTTCGAGAGCAACGTAGACGGAACGGGACTGCGCCAACTGACCCACGGTGAGTGGAGCGACCTCGACCCGACCTACCTGCCCAGCGGCGACATCGCGTTTGTGTCCGAGCGCTGCGGTTGCTCGCTTCAGTGCAACGAGTATGACAAGGACGAGACCTCCTGCAACCTGTACGTCATGCGGCCCGACGGCACCAATATCCGCCGGCTGAGTGGGACCAAAGACGGCGATTACTTGCCCCACACCCTCGGTGACGGCACCATTGGCTACACTCGGTGGGAATACCAGGAGCGAAGCTTCGCGCACATACAGTCGCTGTGGACCGTCCGGCCGGATGGGACCGGCGCCGACGCCCTGTTCAAGCAACACCTCAACAACCCCTGGGCGGTGGAGGAGGCTCGCTCCATTCCCGACAGCCCCAAGCTCGTCGCGATCGCCACCGGCCACCACACGCTGCCGGCCGGTCCGGTGGTACTGCTGGACCCGCGGGCCGGCATGAATGACCCGTCGGCCATCCGGATCGTGACGCCCGGCGTCAACCCGCCGGAGGGCGGCATGGAAGGCAGCCCTGTTGCCTCCGGGGGCGTGCCCGCACCCGGGGGGCTCTATCAGCAGCCGTGGCCGCTCTCCGACAAGTCCTTCCTTGTTTCCTACGGGTACGGCGCCGAGACCGACGCCACGGGGTATGCGCTCTACTTGATCGACGTGTACGGTACCAGGGAACTGGTCTACCGCGACCCAGCTATCTCGTGCTTCTCGCCGACTCCCCTGCAGCCGCGTCCGCGTCCGCCCGTCCTCCCGGACGCCACCGACTCCAGCAAGCGCGACGCCACCTGCGTGGTCAACGACGTCGGCTTCGGCGTGGACGGCGTGGACCCCAAGAGCATTCGCTACCTGAGGGTTGCGCAGCGCCTGCCCTGGCCCTATGACAACGTGCACGGCGGCCAGCGCTACGAGCCCGACGCGAAGGCGACCGGGCTCAACTGGACGCCGGTGCGCGTCTTGGGCGAAGTGCCGGTGGAAGCCGACGGGAGCGCCAGCTTCTACGTCCCGGTCGACACGGCTGTCTACTTCCAGCTCCTCGATGAGAACCACCAGGAGTTGCGGCGGATGCGCTCATTCCTCAGCTTCCAGCCGGGCGAGCGTCGTTCGTGTACCGGCTGTCACGAAACGCGGGAAATCACGACACCGCAGGGCACGACGACCCTTGCGGGCGCGCGCGAACCCTCCGTTCCGGTGCCGCCGCCCTGGGGCGACCGGCCGCTGAGCTTCCTGCGCGATGTCCAGCCGGTGCTGGATCGCCACTGCGCCCACTGCCATAGCGGTCTACAGCCCGCGGGCGGGGTGGATCTCGGCGGCGGCCTGACGGAGCAGCACAACCGTGCATACGACACCAGTGTCGGCAAACAGCTCGTGGCCGTCGCCAACAAGCTGGACGACGCCAAGGTGACGCCGCCGCTTGCTGCGTTTGGCTCCCGCAAGAGCCGACTCATTCAGGTACTGCGCGAGGGTCCGCACCTGGACCGCGTCCACCTCCGCAACGACGACTGGCTGCGTCTCGTCACCTGGGTGGACGCAAACGCGCCCTACCACGACGGGTTCCTCAACAAGCGCCTGCCGGCGTCCCCTTACGACCTCGCCGCCGATACGTCACTGAAACAGAAGCTCGCAGCCGTTCACGCCCAGCGCTGCGCTTCCTGTCACGATCCGGCGGCCGTGACGCGCCTCGACTGGATCGATCTCCAACAGCCCCGCCGCTCCCTGTTCCTCCAAGCGCCCCTGGCGAAGAAGGCTGGCGGGAGCGGCAAGTGCGACGATGTCTACAAGGACGAGACCGACGCTGACTACCAGTCTCTACTGCGGCTCGTGTCGGCAGCCGTTGACCGAGCGTGGGAGAACCCGCGACGCGACCTCAAAGCGTTCACCGTCACCCGCACCGCCGTCCGCTGACCTCTTCTTGAGCAGTGCTGGCGGTCCTCGATTCTGTCAGTGCGTCGCGTCGGCCCAGGCAGGGCGACCTCCCGACTCGCCGGTCCGCACACGTTCCATCCCGAGGGGTCATTCGTGGTCCGGGACGCCTCCGCGCCACTGCTTCACCCGGCCCTTCCTTTTCTTCTCCGCCAGTCGCCGCTCTCTACTTGCGCGCGTCGGCCTGGTCGGCCGGCGGACCTTGGGCCGGATCAGCGCGCCTCTGAGCAGACCCTCCATCCTCGCGAGCGCCGACTCCACGTTCCGCGCCTGCTCCCGCTGTTCGTCGCTCACCACCTGCAGATTGCCGTCGGCATCCAGCCGGCTTACCAGCTTCTCCCGAATCCTCGCTACCTCGCTCTCGCCAAGGAACTCCACCGCTCCGTCCAGGTCCAGCCGCACGTCGGCCTTCGTCGCGACCTTGTTGACATGCTGTCCACCCGGCCCGCCGGCCCGGGAGTAGTGGACAGAAATGAGCCGCGCGGGGAGGACGCGCCGCGGGGAGAGTGCGAGGTCTCGGAGTTCAGGCATGTTGCAGGAGCATTATCGACCCAGTCCGGCGCTGTGCGCAACCGCCTTGGCAACAGACCCCGCGCTTGGCCGCAACTGGCGCCGCTACGTAGAATAGGTCAGCCGCCCAATCGCTGGCCGCGGCAGCCTCTCCGGAAGGATGTCCTGTTCCCGTGATTGACCGCCCCAACCTCCTCGTAATCCTCATCGACGACCTCGGCGTGCGCGACCTCGGCTGC
>Ga0210051_1000928_pt1 | contig 28927 bp, 25 predicted proteins | sample CryGey092014_all_FD_185464 | JGI IMG/M metagenome (GOLD analysis project Ga0210051, IMG submission 185464) | Groundwater microbial communities from aquifer - Crystal Geyser CG23_combo_of_CG06-09_8/20/14_all (SPAdes) (version 2) | ecosystem: Environmental > Aquatic > Deep subsurface > Groundwater...
AGAAAACTTCTTTGCCTTTTAACTTGTTCCACCTTGCTAAAACGTCTGCTTGCACAATTTCAAGAGCAAATCCAATGTGTGGTGGCGCGTTTGCATAAGGAATTGTTGTTGTGACATAAAATTTTTTTACCATAATATCTGAGAGAAATAATATTAATAAAGTTAATTAATTATAAAATTCCGTGCGTCAGTAGTATAGTGGCAGTATCCAAGCTTCCCAAGCTTGTGTCCCGGGTTCGAATCCCGGCTGGCGCATAAAGTTTAAATTAACTTTTTCTTTTATCTTTTATGGAATTTTGCCCAAAATGTAAAGGAATTATAATTCCGAGAATCTGTAAGAATGAAACATTAATGCTTTGCAATAAATGTGGCTGGTTTAAAATTATTAAGAAAAAAATTAATTTGTCATCGAGAGAAAAAATCAAACCTGCTGAAAAATTAGGGGAAGGGATAGGGAACGATAAAAGTATCCTTGCAACTTATAATCATAAATGTAGCAAATGTGGATATGACAAATCACAAATTATTGATGCTGGAATTTTCTATTCTGTCGAAGATAATTTAATATTCCTTAAATGTGGAAAATGTGGTTATTCAGAAAGAATAGGGGATAAAATAACCTAATTATTTATAGTCTCGTCGAATATACCCGCATTTAACACATTTGAAAAATTTTGTTTCTGCCTCGTCGCTGGAACGCGTTTGCATTGTCCAAAAATATGCTTTTTTGTGCTTGCATTTTGGGCATTCTTCCTCGACAATTGGATTTATTTCAGAATCCTTTTCCTTTACCACAACAATCTCTTTTTTTCCTTCTGTTTTCTCAGAACTTGTAAGTTTTACTTTTTCTTTTGTAGTATAATTACATCTAGGACAACCATAATTTTTAGTTTTTAATACAAGAACAGCCCCACATTTTGGACAAAATTGCATTTTAAATTGCGTTGTTGATGTCTGGATAACTTTTAAATGTTTTTATTTATTTTTTAGTGGTTAGTTTTCTGCACAAAAACCCCTTTCAGATGCCGGACGTGTTGCTTCAAAGAAAATCAATTTTCCCCATCCAATAAAAGGGACTATTTTGAAAACCGCCTTTCCTACTAATTGGTTTTCTGAGATTATTTTTTCACTTTCTAACTGCCCCCAATTATTATCACCGATTGTTGAAAAAAAGTATTCGCCATTTTTTTGTTCAATTTTTATAACTCTGTGGATAAGCGGATTTTTTTTACCTGCGTCAAAAATTATTATGTCTCCTATTTCAATTTTTTCTGGTTTTGCTTTAATGATAAATAAAATGTCTCCTTTGTTAAAACCTTTTTTTAATGGAAATTCATCAAAATCAAGATTATTAATTATATAAGGAGAGTATTTATTTTCATGCCTTTCCCACCAAGAATCAAAATTTGAAAAGATGTCTGCTTTATGATACATACTGCATGATTCAACAATTGCTATTGGAAGTGCAGTGCCTGTTAATAAAGAAAGTCCTGGTAGAAAAATAAATTTTATAAAAACAAATAAAAATATGATTGAAAAAACCCACCCTTTTAAACTTTGGTCTTCCCATAAAAGATACCATAATTTTTTCCAGAATTTTTTTATGTCGCCTTTTTTCATAAGAGGATAAAATTAATTATGTTTTTAAATTGTATGGAATTAAAACCAAGACGAAAAATTTAAATAGTATACATTCTGTGTATACACACTATGGATATATTTGATAATCCGATACTTTGTAAAAATTGTGAGAAAAAAATGGAAAAGAGCCATCTTGAAAAGAATGGTTTTTTTCTTCGGACTATTGTCTGTCCTAAATGCAATTATAAAATAATTCATCCTATTGACGAGGAAAAATATAATAAGTTTATGAACTTGAAGAATAAAGAATTTAAAGTAAAGATGCGGTTGGTTGGAAATAGTTATGCTGTTTCAATCCCAAAGGAAATTGTTTTATTCATGAATACACAAAAAGAAATGATGAATGATATGGTTCGTTTATGTTTTGAAGAAATGGATAAACTAAGTTTGAGTTTTGAAAGAGTAGGAGGAATTAAAAGATGAGCAAAGAAAAGAAAATTAGATTGAAAGTTGTTGAAGCACAACAGGATGATGCATATAAAGGTATTGCGAGAATTGATAATGAAATTATGAGAGAGTTGGGTGTGCGGAGAGGCGATGCGATTTTGATTAAAGGTAATCGTGAAACAATTGCAATTGCTGACCGGGCTTATCCTGCTGATGTTGGAGAAGGAATAATTCGTATCGACGGGATTTTGCGTAAAAATGCAAAAGCAGGAATTGGAGATGTTGTGATTGTTGAAAAAGCAGATGTTAAGGAAGCTAAAAAAATTGTGATTGCTCCTGCACAAAAAGGAATAATGGTTCAGGGTGAGCCAGAGCATTTAAGAAATGGTTTGCTTGGAAGAACAGTTGTCAAAGGAGATGTTGTTGTTCTTGGAGGAGTTCAGAGAAGAAAAGATTTGATGTCTGATTTTAATGAACTTGGAGATATATTCGGAGATATTTTTAATAATATGAGTTTTGGGGGCTTGGGAGGAGGAATTACTCAAATTCGTTTTGTCGTCATATCTGCAAGTCCAAATGGTCCTGTCCAAATTACTGAAAATACAGAAGTCACATTAAATTCCAAGGCAGTTGAATTAACAGAAGAGAACCTTCCTGAAATTACTTATGAGGATATTGGAGGTTTGTCAGACGAAATTAAGAAAATCAGAGAGATGGTTGAACTTCCATTAAAGCATCCTGAAATTTTTCATAAACTTGGTATTGAACCCCCAAAAGGAGTTTTATTGCATGGGCCTCCTGGAACAGGGAAGACGCTTTTGGCACGTGCTGTTGCAAATGAATCAGAAGCAAATTTTATGTTGCTGAACGGGCCGGAAATAATGTCAAAGTATTATGGTGAATCAGAAAAAAAAATTCGCGATGTTTTTGAAGAAGCTGAAAAAAATTCGCCTTCAATTATTTTTATCGACGAGATTGATTCAATTGCTCCGAAAAGAGAAGATGTTAGTGGTGAGGTTGAGAGGAGAGTTGTGTCGCAGATTTTGACAATGATGGATGGTTTAAAATCAAGGGGCAAAGTTATTGTGATTGGTGCGACAAATCGTGTGAATGTGCTTGACCCTGCACTTCGTCGTCCTGGAAGATTTGACAGAGAAATTAATATCAATGTTCCTGACAAGCATGGAAGACTGGCAATTTTGAAAATTCATACTCGGGGGATGCCTTTGAAAAATGTTAAATTAGAAGAGATTGCAAGAATGACGCATGGTTTTGTCGGGGCTGATTTGGAATCGCTTGCGAAAGAAGCAGCAATGAATGTGCTGAGAAAATATTTGCCTGAGATGAAACTTGATGGAGATGAACAGATTCCTTTGGAAGTCTTAGAGAAATTGATTATCAAACACGATGATTTTACTGATGCACTTAAAGTTGTTCGCCCGTCGGCAATGAGAGAAGTTTTAGTTGAAACTCCAAATGTTGGATGGGATGATGTTGGGGGTTTGGATCAGATTAGAAATGATTTAATGGAAGCAGTTGAGTGGCCGTTGAAAAATGCTGATTGTTTCAAGAGAATGGGCATTCGTCCGTCGCGAGGAATTTTGCTTTATGGTCCGCCTGGAACAGGTAAAACATTACTTGCAAAAGCTGTTGCAAAAGAATCAGAGGCAAATTTTATTCAGGTTAAAGGTCCGTCGCTGTTGAGCATGTGGGTTGGAAAATCTCTCCCTTATAGCGAGGAATTAATTGTTAAAGAGGGTAACAGGACAAGAAGAATGAAAATAGGCGACATTGTTGAAAAAAAAGCAGACGTGCAAGTTCTTGCATTTGATAAGGATAAAAAAATAAAGTTTTCCAGAATAACTGATTTTATCAAACATAAATTAGAAGGATCAAAATTAATGGAAGTAACTACGAGAACAGGGAGGAAAATTAAAGTTACTGAAGATCATTCCCTGTTTTCTTTTATTAATGGAAAAATCACAGATGTTCCGACTAGTAATCTTATTCCCAATGAGAGTTATATTGTTGTGCCGAAAAACCTTAATTTACCAAGGGAGATAATTAAAGAAATTAATCTGTATGAACATTTTAAGGATGATAAAGATATTTTTGTTTCAAACGTATCTTCTTACTTGGAAGATGCAAAGAAAATTCTGGGATTGGAAAAAACAGCTAATATCTTAAATATATCCAAAAAATATTTAGCAGACATAGTGTATAAAAATCTGCCTGTATCAATTATTAACTTTGATGCATTAATTAAAGAGTCAAGACTTATGGTAAACTTCGATGAAATAAAAATAAAATTGAAAGGTAGCACACACGAATACCCGTCATTATTCGGTCTCAACAAAAACTTTTGGAGATTGGTAGGACTATGGATAGCAGAAGGAGATTTTAATAGCTCAACAATAAGAATTCATAATCAAAATCCGGAAATCAGACAAGATATAAAAAATATTTGCTTGGAATATGGATTTAATATATCTGAAACTGATTCTAATGTAACTATAAATTCTTTCTTTATGGAAAAAGTGTTTAGAAATGTCTTTGGATTGAAAAGTGGAGCATCAAGTAAAAATCTCCCTGAATTAGCTTTTATATTAGATAAAGAAAGCAAAGCAAATCTTCTTAAAGGATATTTCAGCGGGGATGGTTCAATACATCAAGTAGAAAGAGGAAAGTTTCAGATAGAAGCGTCGACAATAAGTAGGACGCTTGCCAATGATTTGCTTTATATGCTATTGGATTTCGGCATTGTTGCAACTTGCTACTTAAAGAAATCTGATAGGTACAATAATGAATTCTATAGAATTAGTATTTTAGGAGTAAAGAATTTCGAGAAGTTTACTGATATCGGTTTTATTGATAATGTAAGAAACAGGAGAATACTACAATATATTGGGTCTAGAAAATGGGCGAGGTCAGATATAATTCCATTAAGCGGCGAATTATATGAACTTGCCTCGAATTCAAATCATGTTTATAGTACAAATAAATCAATAGGCAAAGAGGCATTAAAGGATATGCTTATTTTGGTTGACAGGGATAAAACCAAATATAGAGAATATTGGGATTTGGCGGAGAGCGATTTATATTTTGATTTGGTCAAAGAAATAAAAACCATTAAATCCGAAGAATATGTTTATGATATAGAAGTTGGCGGTGAACATAATTTTGTATCCGGGTTTGGAGGAGTAATTGCACATAATAGCGAAGAAGGAGTCAGGAAAATTTTTGAAAGAGCACGACAAGTTGCTCCTTGTATTATTTTCTTTGATGAGGTTGATTCACTTGCAGGAAAACGAGGACAGGAAACAGGAACAAAAGTTACAGAAAGAGTTTTGAATCAAATACTTGCTGAAATGGATGGGCTTGAAGGTTTAAATGATGTTTTGATTATTGCTGCAACGAATAGACCAGACTTGCTTGACTCGGCGTTGTTGCGTCCTGGAAGATTTGACAAAATACTTTTGGTGAATGCACCGACAGAGGCGGGGCGAAAAAAGATTTTAGAAGTTCATACAAAAAAAATGCCACTTGCAAAAGATGTTAATCTTACTGATGTCGCGAAAAGGACAGATGGTCATACTGGGGCAGATTTAGAAGCAGTAACAAGAGAAGCAGCTATGCTGGCATTAAGAGAGAATATGAATTGCAAAGATGTAAAGAAAAAGCATTTTGATGAAGCATTGAAAAAAATAAAACCAAGTGTTACAAAACAAACAATTGATGTTTATAAAAAAGTTGAGGAGAGTTTTATCAAATCAGCGAAAACAGCAATTCCTATGGGGAATAGTTATTTGGGATAACTATAAAGTGATTACAATACAAAGATTTTTAATTAAAAAATTTTTAAGATAAGATGAGAAACAAAATTTATCTTGCAGATGATAATGAATCTATGAGAGAATTATTAAATAAAGCACTTGGAATGTTCTTTCCAAAATATAGTGGGATGATTGATTCATTTGATAATGGAAAATCTCTTTATGAAGGGATTGTCAAAAATGAAAAAGAAATAAAATTAGTTTTTACTGATAATAATATGCCAGAGATGAATGGATTAGAAGTTATCAAAAGATGTGCTAACTTATATCCTGAAATCCCTTTTATACAGATGTCTGGGGAGGATATTAAAGAAGAGGCACTTGAAGCAGGAGCAAGGGAATTTATATCAAAGCCATTTAATATGGATACATTAAAATCTACCCTTGAAAAATATATTTAATTTGTCGTAACAATAATCTCATTTTTACCGACGAGAATTGTATGTTCTGTCTGCGAAACTTTTCCTTTTCCTATTTCAATTAATTGAGGGAAATGATGGAGATTGTTATTTTCTTCTAATTGTTTTAATCCAAAGAGTGCTTTTGTCCCGAATTTTTTTACAAGCCAGCGAGAGCAAAATGGAAGTGTTTGATAATTTTCTGCAATATAATTTAGAAGTTCGCGAGCAATTGGACTTCGCACATTTTTTTCAGATGTTAGCATGTAAATTCCAGATGGTTTGCCGTCGCGAACACGACCAGCACCGGTTGTTGCAAATGGCTCAATTGCATAAAGTCCTTTTTTTATCTGAATATTTTTTTTATTGTCAAAATTTGGAATAAATGGTTCTGCGTGAAGATCTTCTTTTCCCAGTCCATGTCCTCCAAGATTTGTGATGGGAGAGAAGCCCATTTTTTCAATAGTATCTGAAATTTCTTTTCCAATATTATTCAGGTTTTCCCCCTCTTTGAAAATCTTAATTACATTTTCAAGTGCTTGTTCAGACGCTGAAATTAATTTTTTATTTTCTTCTGAATTTTCTAAATCAATTGAAAAAGCCGTGTCTGCAATCCATCCGTCGATAGAAACTCCTAAATCTATTTTCAATAGCCCGTGTGCTTTTGTCGTGTCGTCGTGCGATGGCGTGTAGTGTGCCGCGATTTCATTGATTGAAAGGTTTGTTGGAAAAGCAGGTTTGCCTCCAAGTTCAATTATTTTGTCTTCTATTTTTTCAGCAATTTCTAAAAGAGAAACTTCTGATTTAATTATTTCTCTGGCATATTTTTTCACATCTGATGATATTTTTCCTGCGAGGAGGATTTTATGGGTGTTCATTTTCTTTCCTTCAATCTCCGATTTTTTGGAATAAAATTTGTTATTTTCTCCTCGCTGGCTTTTCCTGTTCCGAAATAATTATCCTGATATTTCATTATAACAAACCCGTTTTTTCCACTTTTTATATTTAGTTCATTTCCTTTCATCCATAAATCAAGTTGTTCTTCATTTAATTCAAAAATGTTTTTTGTAATTTGATTTTTTAATATATGAACTCCTTCAATACTTAAACGAATTTGCCCATTAATATCTTTTCCAAAGTAAATTCCAACGCGTTCAATAGGAATTGTCGATTCAATTTCGTGGATTTGTTTTTCATTTAGAATTCCCTGAAACAAAAAAAGTCGTTCGCGTCCACGCATTGAAATTATTCCATCAACTTTTTTTATTCCAAATTGTTTGCTCAACTGCTCGACGAGTTTTTCTTTTTCTTTTGATGTGAATATTTTTAGTGATGATTCGTGATGATTCATTTTATTTCTTTTAATCCTGTCAATTTTGAAGAGGATTGTATTTTTTCTCCGATTCTGTCAATAATTTTTATACTATATTCTTTGCAAACCTTTGCTTCTGGAATTTCTTCTGAAAATCTGTCCCCTCCTTTTGCAAAAATAATTTCATGTCCTTTGTATTTTTCAGCAATTGCTTTAATTGATTCACATACACTTCTGTTTTTATCAATTGAAATAAAAACTTCATCAATAAATTTGATTGTCTCTAAAATTTTCTTTTTTTCCTGGAGAGGCATAAATGCTTTTCCTTTTTTTAATTCGCATTGATAATCGTTGTTTAATATAACTACTAATTTATCCCCTAATTTTTTGGATAATTCCATACATTCTAAATGTCCGATGTGAAGAGGGTCAAAATATCCTGAGTTGATTATTATTTTCATACCAACCCCTGAAACTTAGCGACGAAAAAACCCTCTGTGTTGTTGTCGTGGGGATAAATTCGTGCGCATTTTTTTACTTCTTTTGAAAATATTTTTCTTTCCCATTCTGTAATTCCTTCTCGCGTTTTTATTGGTAGGATAATTTTTTCAAGTTTAATTTTATCTCTGAATTTATCTAAAATAGCGTCGACAACGCCTTCGTTTTCTTCTGGGGCGTGAGTGCAAGTTGAATAAATCAAAGTTCCATTTTGTTTTAAAATTTCAAATGCAGACGCAACAAGCCCGTATTGAATTTTTGGAAGATTTTGAATTGTTTTGATATTCCACATTTTGTATGTTTTTAATGAGCTTCTTAATGTTCCTTCTCCTGAGCAAGGAGCATCGACGAGGATTCTTTCAAATTTTATTTCTGGGTTATATTTTGTTAGTCGTTTGCAAAAAGCAAAGCCGTCTTTTCGTGTTATTATTGTATTTGTTGCTCCTGATTTTTCAAGATTTGATGCAAGAATTTTCAGACGTCCCATTGAAACTTCGTTCGCGATAATTGTTCCCGTCCCTGACATTTCCGACGATAATTGTGTTGTCTTGCTTCCTGGCGCAGCGCATAAATCTAAAATCAATTCATTTTCTTTTGGTTTCATTGCAATCACAGGTAACATACTTGCAAGTTCCTGCATATAATAATAACCTAACTGATGTTCAAGTGCTCGTCCTATTTCTCCGGGAAGAACTTCATTTTCAATAATCATAATTTCTGGATGATTCTTCCACAGCTGTTTTATTTTCCAATTTTTTTCTTCAAGTTTTTTCTTCAAGTCCGACGGAGAAATTTTTAATTTATTGCAACGAATTGATTTTACAGGAGAAATTTTTAATATATCTAAATAATTTTGAAAATCTTCTTTGTCTGGAAGAAGTTTTTTCATTCTTTCAAGGAAAAGTGGTTTTGGTATTGTTCGTTGGGATTTCATTTTAAAACCATTTTCCCAATTTGTCCTGTCTTTTTCCGTCGATGATTTCCTTAATCTCTATATTGAATATATGAAAAATATTTTCAACTGCAGGAAGAATTTGTTTTGTTAAATAATATTCAATATCATATTCTCCTTCTTCGTTTGGGAGTTTTACTTTTTCCCTAACAAGCTTCTTTTTTTCTTTTGTTTCTGCAATATAATATTCAATTAACCCTCCTTGTGAAATAGGAATTTCTTGTTTCTTCATTTTTTCAGCAGCAATAACATGTGGTCCTTTTGCAATATATTCTGAAAGTGGTTTTTTTAATTGTGTTCTAATAATAATTTCTTCTTGAGAAATTTTTCTATCTTTTATTTTTTTGACAATATCTTTTAAAATTTCTAATGCTTTTTTTTCATTTCCGTCTTCAAGTATTTGTTTTATTATTTTATTCTGCAAATTTCTTGACAATTTGCACCAGTCGCGACGAACTGTTTCAAAACCACGAATTTTCAAATTTTCTTTTTTATCTAAAAGAGCATACTTTTTTTTAGCTCCTGTAATCCCTGCACGAGTTGTTACCCAAATTCCTCTTTTGAAAAAATCTTCAAGTTCAAGATGCATAATTCCAGGAAGTTCTGAGTTTAATCTTTTAAGAAGTTTTTTTATTTCCTCTTCGGATTTTCCATTTTTGAGAAAAGCAATGGAATCTGTGTTATGAGCTAAAATATTATTTGCAAAAAATTTATGTGTATCTTCCACTTCAATATCATAAACATATTCAGGTATGTCAATCTCTTCAGTTTTCTTGACACTTTGCAAGTCGAATTCAAATTCTTTTATTGAACTTGTTTTTAAATTATTTGTTTTTATATTCATTCGTTGATTTTTCCTTTCAAGAATAAACCCTATTTTTCTTGCAAAACTTTCTTTATCTTTTATGATAATATTCTTTGAATAACTTCCAGATGAATATACTTTTTTATAAGTCTTATAAACATTTTTATTATTTTCCTTAAATATCGAATGTGAAATTCCTAATCTATACAACAAATTTCTTACCTTTTTTATATAATCTTCTTCAATAGAAGTATACTTGATTATTGGTGTTTTGTTTCTTATTATAACTGTTCCATCCGCAGTAAAAAGTCCTCGGAGAAAAGATGCAATATTCTCTTCGGTTTCATAAAATAATTTATCCGGTATTGTTTTCTTTCCTTTGATTCTACAATTTTTAGTAATTATTTTTATTAACTTTAGACCATTTAATTTTATATCGCCCTTTCTTATTTTGCTCTCCCAATAATTTTTTATATATCCCTTCTCTATTAAAGGTTTTATTATTTTGTCCAAAATCTCTTCTTTATCGTTACCTAGAGAAAGACTTAGATAATAATCTTTATCGCTTTTTTTCTGCGTTTTGTTTCTGCAAAAACTTCCATCACCAATGAATAATCCGATTAGTTCGTAAATTTCTTTGAGATAATTGTCAGATTTTTCTTCTTTTAATGGTATTTTTTTCAGTGTAATAATACTATTAACCTTTTTACCAATTTCATCAGGTTTTATTTCTATTATTCTATTTAATGGATTTAATTTATTTTTCTTACTTTGATTAAAATTATATGCTTGATAACCCATTAATGAGTGATCTTCTGTAACATCAATAAACCAATTATTAGTAAAATGTACCCGATACATTTTTTTGTTACATTTATGTCTTAAAATATATGGAATTGGTTTGAATACCGACATTCCTTTTTCATCAAGAGTTAGCACCTCTAAACTTTCTTTTATATTATACTCTTTTCCAGAGTTGGTTTTATAATCTGTTTTAATAAACAAATCTTTAATCTTTTCCTCCCTCAGATTATTTTTATCTTTAATTATTATTTTTGTGTCTCCACTAATACTATCTCCATAGATAACTTCATACCCCTGGGTTTTTATTTTTTCAATTGTTTCTTTATTGAATTTTCTGACAAAAGCAAGTATTGATGCTGATGATTCAATAGAATAATATCTTGCTCCGAAAAATCCAATATATCCATGCACCGACGCTGATAATACTTTGAATGCATTGCTTCGCGCTTTTGTAATTTGATTCGGGTTTTTTTTAAATTCTTCTTTGAATTTTTTTCGCATTTCAAAAATTTCATTCAGCAGTTCTGGAAAAAAACCTCTTTGTTTTGAAAAATAAAATTTTTGTTTTTTGTTTTTGAATTCAATTTCAGGTGATTCATAAGATTCTTTTTCTTTTTTATTGAGGAGAGTTCCTTTTGAAATATTATGGGTTATGATTATACTTGTGTGCATTGAGGTAAAATCAAACATTGCGATGTCTTCATAGAGCCCAGGTTTTGGTTCAAACACAAACGCTCCTTCGACACCCCCACTATTTTTTCTTTCTGAAATTTCATTATATGTCGGGCGTTTTTCTGGAATTTCATTGAATCTTTCTAAATTATGCAGAATATATGATTCAACTATTTTTGATAATCCATACCGGGATACATCAAAGACGGGTTCTCGCACGATTTTTGTGAATTCTTGCAGGTCTGGCCAGAATTTTTCAAATAAATTTTTTACAAGGACAGAGTCGTGCAAATTATATTCGTGATAATCATTCCATTTTTTTATTTTTGAGGAATGTTCTATTTTGAATTGTTTTTTTGTGTCGCCTAAAAATTCTTTTGCTACTTCATTTAGTGATAATGTTTCTGATTGCATATATTGTGCATAGGCGGTTCTGATGAATCTTAACAAATCAATATGAACAATTCCATTTATTTTTCCTGTCAATAAACTTCCGCGAGAAAATTTTGGCTGGCTTCCGTCGACACCAAGTTCAAGTTTGACTTTTAGTTTTTCTGCACGGGCTTTCAAATAAGGAAGGTCAAATCCATCTGAAAAATAACCAATTAAAAAATCTGGTTTAAATTTTTTTATTTCTTCACAAAATTTTTCTAAGAGTTCCTCTTCATTTTTAACATGCTCTACAAATTTTTGTTCACTCTCTGATTTTTTCCAGCTTAAAACTTTTTTGAAGTTTTCTCCGACGAGAGAAATCATTAAAATTTCTCCTTTACCAATTTGCAAATCGTCTGTTTCAATATCATAACAAAGAATTTTTGGTTTGAAATTTTTTTCATTAATTTTTTTAGAATTCTTTAGATTAATACAATAATCAACATCAAGAGCCATGTCAATTCCTCCGAATTCTTGAGAGTTTGCAAGAACCCCCCCTTCAATTTCATACCATTGTAATGGCAAGATTTTTTTCTCATTTATATAATGCGTTGTATAACCTAAATCATAGCCTCGACGTTTTTCAATTTCATTAAAATTTAACTTATCTGCAATATCGTGCAAGTCCTTATAATTTGTCGCAAATATCTTCAGTGCTAAAACTTTTTTATCAAGGAATTTTTTTTCGTGCAATTCAACTTTTTCGACTTTTGTTTGTCGTCCTTTTATATCTAATTTTATCTTTGAAATTTTTTCAATCAATTTTTTAATTTTTTGTTTTGAAATATCTTTTTTTAAAATTGCCCATAAAAAAACATCACAAGAATCAATTACACAAACACGTTTATCTTTATCATCACGTCCGATAATTTTAGCATAGTTTTTCCCCTGAAAATCAAAGTAATCATAATCAATTGGGATGAATTTTAGTTTCATAAAAAAAGAAGTAAGGGTGTTATTTAAATTTTGAGATGATGAGGTTTAAATACTAATTATTAAAAATTATTTATGGGAAAATATATTCCTTCAGGAGAAGGTTATTTTGTTCAGAAAGATAACCCCTCTATTGGTTGTTATGGAATTTCTCCTGAGATTGATAAAGAAAGAAATGAAGAATGGAAAAGAAAATCTTTTTTAAAGGATAGAGAGATTAATTCTGAAAAAGAAATTTTAGAGAGAATTTATAATTTTTTTATTGGAAGAGGACGGAGAATAAAAAATCATCCCGTTCTTGTAAAAGGTTTGCTTGGAAAATTAAAAGATGAAATCGTTACAACAGAAAATAGTGCAATAAGAATTAAAAAGATGGATGGAGAAAATTTAGAAAAATATGTCCTTAATCAATTTAAAAAATATAATCTTGAAATTCCAGAAGATTATTTTGTCTGAGAAATTAATCAATAATTATTTATACTTTTACACCTTCGATAAATATGGGTTTAAGCATAAGTGAAATTATTCCACGGAAAGAAATTGAAGTTGCAGAACTTGGGGGTAAGATTATTTGCGTTGATGCTTTTAATGTTTTGTATCAGTTTTTATCGACGATTCGGCAACCAGACGGGACGCCGCTGATGGATGACAGGAAAAAAATTACAAGTCATCTTTCCGGACTTTTTTACAGGAATATTAATTTAATGAACGAGGGGTTGAAATTGATTTATGTTTTTGATGGCAAGGCACCAATGCTGAAGGCAAAGACGCACAAAATTCGCGAGGGTGTTCGGGATGCTACAAAAGAAAAATATGAGGAGGCAAGACAGGAAGAAGATGTTGGGTTAATGAGAAAATATGGAAGTCAGTTGCTTCGTCTTGACGATGAAATGATTGAGGAAAGCAAGGAACTTTTGGAAGCAATGGGAATTCCTGTTGTGCAGGCACCGAGTGAAGGAGAAGCAGAAGCAGCTTATTTGACTAAAATTAATCAGGATATTTATGCCAGTGCAAGCCAGGATTATGATAGTTTGCTTTTTGGCGCAAAAAGGCTGATTCGAAATTTGACTCTCGCCCGACGGAGAAAAACATATTCAGGGTTTATTGAAATTAATCCCGAGCTGATTGAACTTGAAAAAGTTTTGAATTATTTAGAGATAAATCTTGAGCAATTAATCTGTCTTGGAATTCTTGTTGGAACAGATTATAACCCAAAAGGAGTTCCGGGAATTGGACAAAAAAAAGCATTGGATATCGTAAAAAGATTCAAACAACCGATTTTTATTTTTCAAAACGTCGAGGAACAGATAATGAGTTTGCCTGAAGAAGATAGATTTGACTGGAAAGAAATTTTTGAAATATTCAAGAAACATGATGTTGATGATGCTGAGTTCAAATTCGGGAATATTGAAGAGGAAAAAATAAAAGAAATTTTAGTTGCAAGGCATGATTTTTCAGAAGAAAGAGTTGATAAGCAGTTGGAAAAATTAAGGGGTGTGAAAGAAAAGCAAAAGCAGAAAGGTTTGGACAAGTGGTTTTAAAATATTTAAACTCTTTTTCTTTTTATTATTATGAAATTTCCTAAATCATTTGATGTCCTTGGAAATATTGCAGTTGTGAAATTTTCAAGGGAGTTTAAGAAAAAAGATAAAAAAAAATATGCAAAAGAAATTCTTGAGAAAAATAAATCTGTTGAAACAATTCTTGAAAAAGTTGATAAAATCAAGGGGCGTTTACGAACACCGACGACAAAATGGCTTGCAGGGAAAAAAACAAAGGAGGTTTTGTATAAAGAAAATAATTGTGTTTTTCGTTTCAATGTTGACAAAACTTATTTTTCTCCCAGATTGAGTAATGAAAGAAAGGAAATTGCAGAAAAGATAAAAAAAGGCGACGAGGTTTTTGTAATGTTTGCCGGTGTTGCGCCGTTTTCAATTGTTATTGCGAAAAATTCGCAGGCAGAAAAAGTTTATTCAAATGAATTAAACCGCGAAGCAAATAAATACGGAGAGATGAATATTGAATTAAATAAAGTTAAAGACAAAGTTGAATTAATTCCAGGGGATATTAAAAAAGTTGTTGAAAAGATAAATAAAAAATTTGATGTTATTGTGATGCCTCGTCCGCAGTTGAAAGATATCTTTTTGGAATCAGCATTTAAACTTTCAAAAAAAGGAACGCGAATTTTTTATTATGATTTTTGTGGAATTGATGAAACCAATTCTATTATTGAAAAAATTAAAAAAGAATCTTTGCGTGCGAAAAAGAAAATTAAAATTTTAAAAGTTAAAAAAGCTGGCGAGGTTGCCCCTTATAAAATTCGGGTTAGAGTTGATTTTCAGATTCTGTAATTTATTTTTGTTCCATATAATTTTCTTTCAATTTGGACCAAATAACTGTTGAGAGATGTTTTTATTCTTTCTCTAATTTCTTTTATTTTTCTTAATAAAGAAGGTTTTCTTGGTTGTTCAATCCAATTAAATCGGACTTTAAAACTCCCGACCACCCGCCCCTATTAGGAGATGTGTGCGAGTTTTCTCTACGAGAAAACAGATGGTCAAAAACTTCGTTTTTGGAATTATTAATTAATAAAAAAACAAAAAATAAAGAAAAAATTGTCTTTTAGAAAGGCAATTTTAATTTTCCTTCTTTATGCAATCACCAAAGTATACCACCAACAATCGCTATAACTACAACGACTGCTCCACCTATAACATAGGGGGTTGGTTAAGCTTACTCCAGCTATTTCAGGTACAACCAGTTTTATTCACCTCCTTTTTCTTTTTTTGAATATTTTTTAGTGATTTCTGTAAGATTTTCTATATCCAATAAAGCAAGACTTCCCATAGTTTTAGAGAAAACTAAAATTCCTAAATTTAATTTTTTATATTCATTTATCATTCTCCGAATATTTTTCTTGAAGATAACATCTTTTACTTCGTTTAAATTTTTAGATAAAGATTCTATTAGTGGTTTAATCTCCATCTCAAGAAAATTTTTTGTTACTTTATTAAATCCTTTAATTAAAGAGGCGTTAGTAGAATAATAAAACTCATTACCTTTTTTGGTTATAGAAATTATGTCCAATTCTCTTAATTTTTTTAGGCTTCTACTAACTAATCCACGACTATAATTTGTACCTTCTTCTATCTGTTTTTGGGTTATCGGCATAGATTTAAATAATAAAAAACCCCAAACTTTTCCAGATGATTCTCCTAATCCCCATTGTTTTGATATTCTCCCAAATGAGGATAATATCTTCTTTGTATCTATTTCACTCTTTTTTCCCATTTTAAAATCCAGTTCTTTTTTTAATTTCTTTTTTAGTAAATAATAAAGATTTTTTTAAAGCCCAATTAAATTCATCTTTTAGGAATTTTATTTTAGTGTAATTTGAATGGTAACCAACTAATTCCATAAATCCTCCTCCTTTAATTTTTTTCTTATCTATTCTCCCTTTTACATTTAATGCCCCTTCCCGATAATTAATTGTGCCAAAATTTACCTCTTGATTATTAATTAGAGATTCAACTTTTAAGATAATTCTCTCTTTTGGGATTTTAATTTCCCAAGAAAGAGGGTATAGTGTTCCTGTTTTCTCACTCTTCCATTTTTTTCCAAGAGGTTTAAATTCAACTTCAGAAAAGTGTTTTTGTTTATTATTTGGATAGGAAATACTTGCAAGATATGTTTTGTTCTTTCCATTATCATACTCAAAACATACAATCTCCATATTATTCTGCAATTGTATTGAAAACCAAGTCCATTTGTTTTTGCTATAAGAAACATCTGCCCACTGATGATCCATCCAAGACTTTCCTGTAACCTCAATCCATTTATTTTTAATTTTTATTCTTCCTTTAGTTTATAAATTAGTTAATGAATAATAAGATGTTTTTTCTGGTTTCAAATCTACAAATCCCTTGCCCCCAGTTAATACTGGCTTTTTTGTTGAAGTCATTATCAAATCAATATTTTTGGTCTTAATACGATATTTAGATTTTTCAAGCTTCTCAATGATATAATTAGTATAACCCTTCAAAGAAGGACTAGTATAATTAATAAAAAGTAATGGTTTTGAAAAGCTATTAGTAGATACAATAGAAAGAGGATTGACTTCTGGATAAAATTTATTTTCCTTAATATCCGATAAAAGTGAATGAGAAAAATAAGCTGTTTTAAATGGAACTTTCAAAAAAGGAATTTTAACTTTGTTTACATCGACTTTAAACAGACAATCCATAAAAGCATATTTATTACCTTTTTTGTCCTTTAGATTTCCATTAAAATACCACCATTCAATTATACTATCATGTGCTGATTCATCTTGCGGAAATTTAATCTTTTTATATTTCATATTAACATTATCCAAACTTGAATGCATCCAATTAAAAAACCAACAATTGCTCCAATCCAGACTATAAAATTTAATTCCTTTTTTGCAATCTGCATCACAATCTTTTCAATCTCATCATTATTTAAACTCTTTATTTTCTTTTCAACATCCTGCTTAAAATAATCCATTAATTTTGAATACACAATATCTCCAACAAAACGAATTTTTTTTATTTTGTCAATTGTTTTTGGAAGTATCTCTGGACTAACTTCTCCAATTCTTTTTGCTAAATCTTTTTTTCTTTTAGGAATTAGTCCTTGTATTCCAAATATTTTATTTTTTGGATGAAATAACATTTTTACAGCAATCCAGTTTGTTATTAAACCAATTATTGCTCCGATGATAGGTATTAAGATTATTTTAGTTGCTATCATTTTTCCTCTAAGTATTCTTTTTTCCAAATAGGTTTTGTTTTTTTATTGAGATCTTTATCAAATTGTTTTAGTATCTCATTATATTCTGTAGACTTCAGTGCTTCTTCAGCATATTCATCCTCTGGTTTACAATTATCAGAAAGAATATTTTCTCTAAAGTTTAGCCAATGATCTCTTATCGAGCAAGGCATCAACCAGTTGTTTGGTTTTTTTGTATTCTTCAAGCCATATTTATCTTGCCATTTTCTTCCATTGACAAACAGTTCTGAAAATAAAGCATTTGCTAATTTTTTATTATCCTTATGCAAATCCTTTATATTATCTTCATAATAAGGAACAAAAACACAAGGAGTTATATTCCCATTCCAGTCTATGTATAAATATCCTCCCCGTCTTCCATAAGCAATACATCCATTCGATAAAACACCCGAATTCCAAAAATCGGCAATGCAATATTTTTTCTCTTTTAATAATTGCTCCCACTTTCTATAAAGTTTGACTCTTTGTTCAGGGGTAATTGTGGATTCTTTCATATTTTTTGCTTGTCCAATGGGCATTAATTGGAACATCCACATATAACTTGCCCCTAATTCTTGGAAAACATAATCATAAATTTTATCCTCTAAAAAAATATCTATGTTTTTAGCAGTTATGGTAACTGAAACTCCAAATGGAACTTTTACTTTTCTTAAATTTTCCATCGCCTCTAAAATTTTTTTAAAAACCCCTTTGCCCCTCCTAGCATCTGTTTCTGTTTCAAAACCCTCGATAGATATTGCTGGGGTAACATTTCCTAATTTTGCAAGCTTTTTCGCATTCTCTTTATTGAGAGCAGTTCCGTTAGTGTAAAACAAGAAAAACATCTCATTATATTTTTCCCAAATGTCAAAAAGGGTTTTTTCATCATTGTAATAAAGTAAGGGTTCGCCTCCAGAGATTGTCATAAAACGGTTGCCCCATTCATTATATACCTCCTCGCAAATTTTGTCAACGACTCCAAAAGGCAGAGTTGGAGCATTGACCCTCGCAGAAGCATAACATCCCTCACAATTTAGATTGCATCTCTGAGTGGGGGAGAGGACAATAAAAAAAGGTGGCTCAAGCCCATATTTTTTCTTAAATCTTTTCTTGATATCTTCATTAATCTCTTTTTGAGTAAAACTATTTTTTACAAGGGTATCAAAAATCCTTTCTAAAGCTTCTTTTGAAACAAAACCTTTATCAAAATTTCTTTTTACACAATCCAACATTGCAACTAAAAAATCGTATTTCTTTTCCTGAACTTTTCTAGGAAAATTTTTATTCCCTATTAAAGTAGAGTAAAGTTTTTTCTCAAATTTTTTCTGTAACAACTCTTTTCCATAAGGGAGATAGAAAATTTTCTTTATTGAATAAATATCAATTTCAGTTTTGGTTTTTTTAAGATAATCTTTTACCTCTTTTAAAAATTTCGTTTTATCTTGTGGAAATTTAATTCTTTTATACTCCATTTTACTTTTTACTAAAAAGTAAAAGTTTTATTTAAATGTTTCGATTTTTTCATTTCTTCCCAAAAGATTATTCATCTTCTTTTTAGAAAAAAGAAGCAAAAAGACGGCGAATCCTCTAATACATTAAAAATTGATGGTGTTCCCACCATCCCAAAGTCCGATTTAACTTTACATTTTTGCTTTCGGCATCGTTGCACTAAAATGTAATCCCTGCAAGTATTCGGGAGAAATGAACAGCAGATTAAGCGGTTCCAAAACCTTGCAGGTTTTTCCACCCATATTTTTCCTTCGGAAAAACATCGCTTAATCGCATACGTAAATAAGTCAACCCTTTATTTCTCCATTCAGGATGTCCTTCTAGTAGTTCATTAATTTCAATTGGGTCTATATAAAATTAAGATAATTCTTTTTTAAAATTTATCGCACTTGGTGCTTCGCCAACTCGAGCCCACACTCACATCAGGGGTGATGCAGAAGGTTCGTGTAAACTCTCGCCATGCCAATGGCATTCCGGCGAATTAAAATTCTTTTTTAAAATTTATCGCACTTGGTGCTTCGCCTCCATGCCAGGTAAATCTTGGGCGAATTTGAACAGGATAAATTCTTTCTGAATTGTCGTCGAGAATTATTGCAGAGCCTTTTGTATGGGGGAGTTCGTCCATATATTTTTTTATGCTGTCAAGAAGATAACTTTGCATTATATAACTTAGTGCGTCGAGGTCTGGTTTTGAAGTAACTCTGTGTGAGATTACTAAGTCGGATTGTGTCATGACATCGCGGTGGATTTGTCCTGGTTGCTGTGTTGCAAGAACAAGTGAAATTCCTGGCTGCCGCCCTTCTCTGAGGAGTTGAATAAGTGCGTCTGTTGCAGCTGTTTTTTCTCCAAGTGGAAGAAATTCATGTGCTTCGTCGATGAATATCCAGACAAGTGGATTTTCTTTTTTTTCAGAAGAATAAGTATAATCAAGTCCGCGGTTAACTGATTGGATCTCTTCTTTTTTTCTCGCGTCCATTCGCTGATTAAAAATTTTCCTTGAAACCAGGCTTATTACCAAAGCCCGAACATTAAATGCACCAATTGAATTGTAGACACTTAAATCCAGAACTGTTGTTGTTCCTGCATTTACCAAATCCTTGACTTGTGTTGGTTTTTGATTTTCTTTTGCAAATATTCCCCAGTTGTTTGCTGCAGAAAATAAACCAATTGCTGCGTTCTTGCTGTTTTGCGATGCATTTTCATCCTGTTTTATATTAGATATAATTTTATTAATTGTGAATGTACCCTGTTTTTTTAATTCTGAAATTGTTTTTTCGATTAAAACAGCGACGGGGCTTACAATATTTAAACCAAATGTTATTGCCCAATCTTCTGCGTTTAGTTCTGTTATGTCAAGTGCGAATTTTTCATCTATTGGAATTCCTTTGTCAAGATATGTGTCAAAATGTCCAAAAGGGACAAATATTTTTGTAGGCAGGTTTTTTGATTCAATGTCCCAGTCGCGCAGGAGTTCCTTGTCTTTTTCATTTTGAAATTTCATTGTCCAGTAAATTCCCATTGTGTCAAAAATTAATGATGCAATGTTTTGGTTGATTTCTTTTGGGAGATTTGATAATTCTTCTGCGAGGACACCTAATGTATAACTATTATGAACAATTATATCATTAGCTATAAAGTTATGATTTTCTGGGACACAAATATCATAAACCTTAAAATTTCCATCTAATATTTTCATAGAAATAATTTCATCCCAAAATATTTCTGATTCTGCAAGAATTTTCAAGCCATTATTTTGTTCGATTTCTGCAATTTGTAATAATGTTTGTCTTGAGGGAGAATAATTTATTCTTTCTCTCATTGCTTTTGGATATTTGTATCCCACACTTTTTCCAATTCTTGTCCAGCTGAGAGGTTTGTATGTTTCCCATATTTCTTTTGGAATTGTGTCTATATTCGGATTTCTTATTTTAGATTTTATTTCTTTATAGGCTATTTCCTGTTTTTTTTCTTTTTCTCCAAAAAATCCTATTTCTTCTATAAACCTTAATGTGTTTTCTGCATTGATGACGAGTTCATATGAATTAAATTCTTTTTTATTAATTCTTATTTTTTTACTTCTTATCTTCGAGAGAATTTCAAATCTTAATAATAAACTTTGAATCTGTTTGATTAATTTTTCAGATGATGAAGCATAAGAAATTTCCCAATAATTATTAACTTTGTAAATGCTTCCATCACAACTAAACAACCTATTCAAAAATAAAGCCAGATTCTCTTCTTTTAATTGCATTATATTTTGAGAGAGATATTTTTGCGTTGCAAGTAATCCAAACATTTCCTCTCTTTCAATTAATTCTCTTATGCTTCTTTTTTTGTAAATATTTTTACTTTCATTTGTGAATTGCCCCTTTTTATTTCTTATATCATTAGAATTTATTATTTTATTTTTCCAATTTGGAGAAGATATTCTATAATGATTTTCTTTTTCTTTTATTAGTTCCAGAGTTGGATCTAATTTTTTAAGGGATTTTCTGAAATCCTTCACTATTTTCCCGTCGGAGTTTGCAAACAATACAATACTTTTGGTGTGCCCTTCGGCTAACAAATAAGAAAGCAATTTTATTTCATGTTCAGGCATTTCTTTGTTTCCAAAGAAGGTTTTTCTTGGCGTTGCAATTCTGCTTCCTATTGTCAATTCATGAACGGGTTTCCAACCTTTTATTGTTAAGAGAGGATGTTCTGGGGTAAGTTTTATTTCTTTTCCGCTTTGTAATTTTAATTTTATTAGTTTATTAACCTCTCTTGAAAAAAATTCTGCTTTTTTTGTTTCTTCTATTTTTAAATTATTATTTAAAGAGAGGATTTTTTCCTTGTTATCTTCGAGTTCTTTTATTGGAATTTGTGAGCCGTCAGCAAGAGAAATTAATGTATCTCCATGAAGGCACTTCCCGCTTCCACGTTTTCCAGCGACGAGGACAACATGGCTTTTTGCAACATCTAAAAATATTTTATTGCTAAGTGAAGTGTGCTGTCCCATTGTTACATATGTTTTTCCAACATAAACTGCTCCTCTTGTTCCCTCTTCTCTTGATTTGTCTCTTCCGACAATTATATCATAAGGCATAAAAAAAATAGTTTGTATATTTTTTAATTGTTTGTATACCCAAATGTTTTTAAATGAATTTTTCTATTCACTGGATGGTTAAAAAGATTGAAGATACTGATGAAGAAATCAATGATGAAAAAGATGATTCTGAAGAAGGTTTGATTGATAAAATTCGGGAAAATCCTTTTATTGCAGCGACGGTTATTCTTGGTATGGTTGTGGTTGTTCTCTTGTTTAATAGTTTTATTGGAACAGGAAGTGTAATCACTGGAAATGTTGTAAGTGAAAGGGATGCAGGAAATTCACTTGAAAATTTTCTCCTAGTTCAAACAGGAGGACAAGGGACCTTGAAACAAATAGAAAATTATAATGATTATTTATATTTAGCAATAATAACTTATCAAGGGCGGGACATTCCTTTGTATATTACAAAAGATGGGAATTATCTCATTCAGGGTTTGACTGAATTAAATTTTGAAGAAGAGGAAGTTCAAGAAAATCAAGAGGTAATATCTCCTTATACAGAAGAAGAAAATCTTTTAATTCAGGAGTTTAGTTCTTGCTTGTATGATAAGGGTATGAGAGTTTATTATGCTGGTTGGTGCGGGCATTGTCATAATCTTATTGATACTTTTGGGGGTTTGAAAAATGCAGGAGAGATGATGTTTGAATGTCAAACTGAAAGCAGACAAACTGGAAAAGATGCAGATTTATGTAGTAAGGAAAATATAACTGGATTCCCAACAATAAAAATCAATGGTGAACAATATTCTGGTGCAAGAACTTTTGAGGCATTTGCTCAAACAACTGGATGCACTTCCCCACAGGTTTAATTATTTATTTAATTTCTCATAACAAATTCAATTTCATCGTCGTTGAGGCGAAGTTCTTTTTGAATTTCAGAATTAGATTTTACAATTTGTTTTATTATTGGAAATTCCCGCATTGCGCGTTTTTCTCCGACGTGGACGAGTTTTGCATATTTTTGTGCAATTGATTTTTGTTTTGCCTGTCTTTGATTGTTGAGCCAGATTTTTAAAATTCTTTCTGGTCTTTTGTATTTTGTGAAATTATTATTTGGTTCTTTTTTTGCAGATGCAATTGCATAACTTGTAAAAATATTTTGATAGACGAGGAATCTCCAATATTGTTGTTTGTAAATTCTACCTTTGAATAAATCTGCTTTGCTTAATGCCTGATATGCATTGAAAAGTGCTTTGCCATGATATTCTGCTGGAATGTTTTCTTCTATCCATAAGAGGATTTCATCAAGAGGCATTTTCACAGAATCATATAATCTCAACATTTCTTTGCTTGGTTTTTCCTTAAATATTTTTTTTAATGCATTGAATATGTCTGTTTCTTTTTCGCGTTCTGAGAATTCCAGCAGCGTCGGGTCGCGGGTTCTTGCAACTGACTGCAAATCATTTATTGCCCCACGAATATCCCCTTGTGTTCTGAAAGCAATTCCCTGAAGAATATTATAATTCAAAAATAAATTTTCTTTTCTTAAGATATCCATCAAAACATCAATAATTGTATTCTGCGTTATTTTTCCCAATGAAATCATTTCAACTTTTTTTCTTATTGGTGAAAGTTTTTTGCTGAATGCGTCGTTTGCTGTGATAAGAACAGGATAGGGAGACATTTCAATTAATCGAAGAAGTTCTGGAACTCCTCCTTTGTCATAATATCCGCTTATTCCATCTGCCTCGTCGATAAGAATTAATTTTTTTTCTTTTGTCAGTGAGCGTTGTTGTAAAACTGGCTGGAGAATTTCCTGAAGTTTTGTTTTGTTTCTAAAATCAGATGCATTGAGTTCAAATATTTCAGAATTTGTTTCATTTGCAATTACATATGCGAGAGTTGTCTTTCCTGTGCCTGCTTGTCCGTGCAGAAGAATTGCTTTTTTCCGTCGCTTATTTTTTTTATCTGTAAAATTATACAGGAAATTTTTTATTATTCTAATTGCTTCTTCTTGTCCTTTGAATTCTGCGAAATTTTTCGGACGATATTTTTCAGTCCATGTTTTTATCATAATCCCTCCCTCCCGCCCAATGCGAGAAGTTTAGTTAATTTGATTTTTTATTTTGGAATTTTTGTCAAATCTCCGTCGAGGATTATTGGTTTCATTGCTTCTATTTCTGTTTTGTAAAAGGGTATCTCTGGAATTGGGTGAAGAAGATAAATTTTTTGATTTAAGATATGTGCAAAACCTAACTCTAATATTACCTCCAATATAATTTTCTATCCCTTTTCTTGTTTTATTTACTGCTAATACTGCTTTGCCCCCTTGCATTGCATTCATTCCAATTTTCATTTTAATCCTTTCCCAAGCCAGCGAGGACAAATGATGCCAGAAGTGCCTGAAGTTGTATGAACGGGTCGCTTCCCTCGACAATTCGGAATTCTGCTTCACCGGTTTTTTCTGTTATCTTGACTTTTATTTCTGGTTCAATTGGAAGATTCCAGATTTCTTTTTGAATTGATTTGACTATGTCTTGTCCTGAAAGTCCCTGTTTCAGCATTGCATCAAGTAATTTTTCTCTTGCACGTTGGAAGTCGCCTGATAGTGCATATTCAAGAACAAGTTTTATATCTCGTGGTTTTGTTCCTGCGATTATTGTAGACAAAAGTTCAGGAGTTATGTTTGGCGAGACAGATGCTGTTGATTGGAGGATATTTATTGCACGACGGCAGTCACCTTCGCTTCCTTCGTAAATTATTTCAAATGATTCAGGAGTTATTGTGAGATTTTCTTTTTCAACTATTTTTTCTATGACTTTTGAAATATCTTTTTTTTCAAGTAACCTAAATCTAAAAATTGCACAACGGGACTGGATTGGGTCAATGATTTTTGAGGAATAATTGCAGGACATTATGAATCTGCAGGTTGCTGAATAATTTTCCATTGTTCGTCGGAGTGCCTGCTGTGCTTCTGGTGTGAGTGCGTCGGCCTCGTCGAGAAAAATAATCTTGAACGGAACAGGACCGAGTGATTTTGTCCGCGCGAAGTTTTTTACTTTTTCACGCACGACATTAATTCCTCTTTCATCAGAAGCGTTTAGTTCAAGGTAATTTTGTTTCCAGTTTTGCTTGAAAAGTTCTTTTACAACAATAAGTGCAAGAGTAGATTTTCCTGTTCCTGCGGGTCCTGCAAAGAGAAGATGCGGGATATTAAGAGAACGGGTTAATGATTCTACTCTTTTTATTGTGTCATCCTGTCCCACGAGTTCTGTAAAAATTTGCGGACGATATTTTTCAGTCCAGATTTCGCTTACCATAAAAAGAATAAAGGGGGTTTGTTTTTAAGGATTATTGTTATAGAATAAAGATTTCTGTGATGAAAAATGAGTTTAACTATAATAATCTTTTTATATCCTTTAATCGGGTTTTTTTATGGTAAAAATATAACTTCTTTTTTGCAAAATCACATTCAGTTGACAATGCCAATGATATTTTTGTTTATCTTTTAAGCAGGTTGTTCCCTCATGGAAAATTTGAATTTGATTATAAGGGAATTCTCCAGCCATCAATTAAGTTTTGGAAAGAGTTTTACTCACAATTAAAACCAGAAATTCTTGAAAAAGCCCTCAAAAGTTATGCTTATAAAAATGAAGGTAAAATTGCTCTATCTTTAATTAGCGGTGAGGATATTGTTACTAGAATCAGTAATATAACCAGGCCAATGAAATATGAAGATAATTTAGAATGGACAATAAAAGGCAGATTCGGTCCATATGAACTTCCAGATACTATTGTTCATGCATCATCTCATAAGGAAGTTGATAAAGATATAAAAATTTTAAGAAAATATAATCTGATATAAAATTATTTACTTCTCGCTCTTTTTAGTTTTCTTTTTCGTTTTTCTTTCTTAAGTCTTTTACGTTGCCATTTCCAACGCATTTGTCTTTTCTTTTTCCATCTACGGCTTGAACGTTTCATAATTGAAAAAAGAAGAAGTTGGTTTTTAAAGATTATGTTACCTACTTTTTTCTAACACCAATTTTCTTGCAATATTTTTCAATAGGACATTTGGAGCACCAAGGAGAAATCGGCTGGCAGATTGTTCTTCCGAATAAAACAAAAATTCCGTTGAATTCATTCCAGTATTTTTAGGCAGAATTTTTTCAAGTTCTTTTTCTGTTTGCTCGTCGCGTGCACGAAGGGAAAGAAGGCAGGAAATTAAAATTTTAAATGCTTTTGCAGACAAACTCGCGACCTCGCACGAAAATGGGTTTCTTTTTTAGAAAAAAAGAAACTACAATGGTAGAAAAAACTACAATAGTTTCTACCACGAAATCGCTCGCCGCTGGTGTTTCTGCGACTTTCCTCGAAGTTCTGAACCCGATTTCTTCAAACTCGAGCCCACACTCGTTTTTAGTTGTGATGCGATGCTCGTGTAAACTCTCGGCCTCCGAGGGAAACCGCATTGCGGTTGTTTTTTCGCATTCTGTTCAAAGTTGTTCTTTCTTTATAACTGAAATATTTTCCGAGAAGATTCATTATTTTTGGAATGTTTGGAATAGTCATTTTAATTAATTAGCAGATTATAAAATTAATAATTTCTAATTGGACGCACAATAATATTGCATTCATTCGGCGCTGGTTGGTTTTCATACTCGTCCTTGCATTTTACATAAAGAGAAGTTTGAGTGTTCCAGTCAGTAAAGTGATTTAAATCATTAATTGTTTTCATTGCAATGCCGTCATTAAAAAGATAATTGCAATTAACAGTATCATAAACACATTTTGCTTCCTCGTCGGTAATTAACTTCAAGTAGGACTCTTCATAAAATGTTCGCACGACAATCGGCGCTTCTGAGTCAGATTCAACTTCAAAGTAAGTTGTTTTCACGTCGGAGTTTCCTCCTAAATCAACACATTTTATGTAATACCCATAATCACCTTCTGAAAGATACAAGTCCTGCGAGTGCGTGTATGAATTTGTATATCTAAATTCAATATAATCATCGTCATTGCCGGTTTCAGAATAATAGCATGTTGCAAGTCCTTCTTTGTAACCCGCGTTTGTCGTCGCTGTTAAAGTAACTTTCACATTTTCAGTTGAGTCGCGAACTGTTTCATTTGGCCCGACTTTATCAATAATCAATGGTTGTGTTCCAATCAATGTAAATTTATACGACTCTGCATTTGTGTTTCTGTCTGCTTCTGGTTTTGTCGGCTGGTCCTTGCATCTGAAATAAAAATCATTGTTCTGCTCATTTTTTATTCCAGTCAGCGTCGTCGTGCATTTGTAAAGCATTTGTGCGTTCATCTCAAAAATATTTGAGGAACACTTCATTTTTTCTTCCATGTTGTCATATTGCTGGTCAGAATGACTCCACTTGCACTCTGCTGGTTCGTTGATATAAACTTCCAAGTCAATTGATTCTTGATTATAACTTACAGGCATGCCATTCAGCAAATTAGTTGTGACAATTAAGGGTGCTGTTGTGTCAGGTCCTTTTTCAACGCAGTATTTGAAAACAAAATTTCCTTTGTTATAATTGCCATTTGCATCCTGACACCGAACAAATAATTCATAATTCCCGTTATTATCTAATGTTAAATTTTCTTCTGAACCTGCACCAGGCAAACTCATTACCTGCGTGTGATTGTATTTCAGCGTCGACGAACCGCCGAAAAAATAATTCATCTCATCAAATGTTGATTTTCTCAAATAATCAATCTTGCATTTTGCCGGCTCATTTAAAATAATTCCAAAAGAGAATGGTTCAAAGGCACCAACACATTCGCCTGCTGACTTGACAATTTTCACGCCAGAATCAGGAGGATTGATTGTATTATCAGGAGAATATTTATATCCGTCGCTGAGTGCATCATTCCATGGGGTTATTGTCGGAAAAGCAACATCATTTTTATTTACCCAAACGCATTTTGCTTCATCTGTTCCAGGATTTACCAACTGACACGCCTGTCCCAAACTTCTACACTGATACTCACTGCACGGCAGACTTTGTTCATTGCATTTTTCACAATACGAACCGCCTGTTGGTGCGTCCCATGTATTACATGTAAATGTAACTGTTTCTGTTTCTGTTTCTTTGTAAGAGTTGTAGAATATGATTGCTGCGACGAGGAGGCCGGCACCTAATCCAATTGCTTGTCCTTTGTTTAATCCCCAAAAAGCATCTGATTTTGTCCAGCCAATTCCTTTCCAATGTTCCATAATTCCCATTGCTCCCTTGCCTGCTAAAATTCCTCCAACACCTGCAATATTTAAGGAATTAATTATTTCTTTATCGTCGACAAACATTCCAATTAATTGTAACCCAGCAGTTAAATATCCTGCCCAGGCAAACCCTTCTGCAATATGCCCGACAAATCCAACACCATAACCAGCGTAAATTCCTTTTGGAGTTACTTTTGTATTTGGATCCATATCTGTACTAATTGTTTGCGATATATCCTCGTTTCCGATTTTATATTCATTTCCATCAATTGTGTATTTTCCAGAATGTATAAGGTTTGGAGTAGAACTACCTTCATAAACATTATAACTTGCATCTTTTTTTAATATGTCCTTAATGGTTAATCCAGAAACAATTGAACTAAAAGATATAATTGAAATTAAAATAATACTAATTTGAATTAAAGCAAAAATTCTCACATCTTTTTTCATTAATAATTAGAGAATTAAGTTTTATAAATATTTCATTGATTTAATTTATTTACTAAATCTTTTATATTCATTGGGAATTTTTTGTTAAGTGAATAACCCAGTCCTTTTTCTGGAGCAAGAATAATATCCGGATAATCAATAGAGCAAATGAGATATTTATTGCCTTCAAATTTTATTATCGCATCCTCTGCAATTCGAACATTATAACCTTCTTTTGTTTGGAATTCTATTGAACTTTTTTCTTTAG
>Ga0210051_1000935_pt1 | contig 28812 bp, 20 predicted proteins | sample CryGey092014_all_FD_185464 | JGI IMG/M metagenome (GOLD analysis project Ga0210051, IMG submission 185464) | Groundwater microbial communities from aquifer - Crystal Geyser CG23_combo_of_CG06-09_8/20/14_all (SPAdes) (version 2) | ecosystem: Environmental > Aquatic > Deep subsurface > Groundwater...
AAAACGCCTCCTTGGAAGAACTTCAAAAAATAATGGATATTGGACCGGTTGTGGCAAAATCAATTTATGATTTTTTTCAGGAAAAAAGGAATTTAAAATTTATTGAAAAATTAAAAAAAGTTGGAGTAAAAATCCAATATCCAACCCCCCACCAAATCTTGGTGGGGGGTCTAAAACTGAAAGGATTAACTTTTGTTCTCACTGGCAGCTTGGAAACAATGACCAGAGAAGAGGCAAAAGAAAAAATCAGAATTTTGGGTGGAGAAATTTCGGAATCGGTTTCTAAAAAGACAGATTTTGTTATTGTTGGCAAAGAACCCGGTTCCAAACTTGAAAAGGCCAAAAAGTTAGGAGTCAAAACTATTAACGAAATAGAATTTTTAAATTTGCTTAAATAATAAAATAACAAAAACCGCAAGCCATTTTCTACATTTTACGCGATCGCTTAAAATGTGGAATAATGAAGGATTAAATGAAATTGCCAATTACTGAAAAATTTCTTTGGGATTTATATAATGTTTTAGAAAAACTTGACGAAGTCTATCTCGGTTTCCCTTTTCGTTATAGATCGCTAAAGGAAAGCTCATCGCCAGAATTGCTTCAATTAAGGAGAAAATATGAAAGGAGGCAGTTTTCCAAATTGATTTCTTATTTAAAAAGAAAGGGATTGATAAGAATTAAAGAATTGGAAGAAAAACAAGCCTTAATTTTAACCCCAAAAGGAAAAGAGAAAATTCTAAAAATAAAAAACAAATTTATATTATCCTTACCTAAAAAGAAGAGAAAAGACGGAAAATGGACGATGGTAGCTTTTGATATCTCCGAAAAGAAAAAAGGAGTACGGGATTATTTCCGAGGCAAACTGATAGAATTAGGGTTTCAAAATTTTCAAAAGAGTATTTGGATTTCCCCTTACGATATTTTAAAAGAAATTCAGGAAATTATTCGGAATTTAGCAATAGAGAAAAATGTAAAGATTTTCTTAATTGAGGAGACTGAGATTTAAGTAATAAATTCTACAAATTTAGCGATCGCTAAAAATATGGAAAATAGTGGAGGTTGATTTAATGAAGGGTATTTTAATTCATTTTAAAAAGTTGGATTGGGTTTTAATTTTTACTGCTATTTTTTTGGTTGGAATGGGTTTATTATCAATTTATAGTTCCTCAAAAGGAGATTTTTTGAATTTTAAAAAGCAGATTATTTTTTTTGGAATAGGGATTATTTTAATGATATTGATTAGTTTTTTTGATTGGCGAATGCTCAGAGAAGACCCATATTTAATTTTAATTCTCTATTTTCTTTGTCTGCTACTTTTAATTGGTTTATTTTTTTTCGCCCCGGAAATCAGGGGAACAAAGTCTTGGTATAAATTGGGTCCAGTTTCTATCGATCCAATAGAGTTCACAAAAATTGTTTTAATTATTTTACTGGCAAAATATTTTTCAACACGACATATTGAGATGTATCGGATAAACCACATTTTAATTTCTGGTCTTTATATTTTCATTCCCTCTCTTTTGGTTTTCCTCCAGCCAGATTTGGGTTCGGTCTTAATTTTAATTTCCCTCTGGATAGGAGTTTTAATTTTATCAGGGATAAAAATCCGCCATTTTTTAATTTTGGTTTTAGTTTTTCTTTTAATTTTAATTTTTAGTTGGTCAACAATTCTTAAAGATTACCAAAAAGAGAGAATTTTGAGTTTTATTTGGCCCCAGATATCGGATCCATTAAAAATTGGCTGGAACCAAAGGCAGGCAAAAATTGCCATTGGTTCTGGTGGGATTTTTGGCCAAGGCGTTAGTAAGGGATCTCAAACCCAATTGGGTTTTTTACCCGAGCCCCAGACCGATTTTATTTTTTCGGCCATTGCTGAAGAAACAGGATTAATTGGGGTCTCTTTTTTACTTTTTCTTTTTTCAATTTTAATCTGGCGGATTTTTAAAATTGCCATTTCCAGCCAGTCAAATTTTGCCTATCTTTTTGCTTCCGGCTTTTCTCTTCTTTTTATTACCCAAATTTTCATCAATATCGGGATGAATATCGGTATTTTGCCAATCATTGGCATTCCTTTACCCTTGATAAGCTATGGCGGCTCAAGTTTAGTTGCCACTCTTATCGGGTTAGGGATACTCCAAAGCATTAAGACGCATTAAAGAGTTGTTTACCCAGTAGTAGAAGTTCGAATTTTTATTCAAAATGGGCAGATTACTTATTTGGAATTTTGAATTTTATCTTTTTAAAGCCCTTTTTTCCTACTAAAATTCCTTATTTTTTCACCGAAGGTGTTCGAACTTTCACTACTGGGTTTAGGATTTAGAAATTAGGATTTGGGATTTCCCGCGAAGCGGATACGAATTTATGTTATCATTGTTGGAATGGGCAAGCTATTATATAATGAATTGACATATATATTAAAAGAATTATCTACACGAACGATAAGAAACCGTTTCTACAATCTGTGTAGAGCCGTGTTCCTATCCGTGTAAATCAGTGTAATATGAAAAATATATTAGATAAAATAACAAAGGTATCAATTTATTTGTTGGTATTCATTCTGCCAATCTTTTTTTTGCCCTGGACGACAAATGTTTTGGATTTTAACAAACAAGTTTTACTTTTATTTTTAGTTTTTCTTTCTTTCTTTGGTTGGCTTTTGAAATCCCTGATTGAAGGGAAAATTAGTTTAAATTTAAATCTCTTTAATATTCCGGTTTTAGTTTTTTTGGTGATTTTGGGAATTGGAACTCTCTTTTCCGTTTATCGTTACGGCAGTTTTTGGGGCTGGCCATTAGATATTGCCTCCGGTTTTTTAACGATTTTTGTTTTTATCCTGCTTTACTTTTTAATTATTAACCTCTTTAAAAAAGAGGAAATTTTTGGATTACTTTTGACCTTAGTTTTTTCCAGTTTTTTAGCGGTTTTGTTTGGTGCCTTCCAGATTTTTGGTAAATTCCTTTTTCCTTTCGATTTTGCAAAGTTGACTTCTTTTAACACTATAGGCACGGTCAATAGCCTGGGGATTTTTGCTGCCTTGCTTTTACCTCTGATTATCTCTCTGATCTTTATTAGTAAAAGATTGATAAAAATTTTGCTGATAATTTTTGGACTGATAACTTTAGGCCTAGCCATTCTGATTAATTTTTGGGCGGTCTGGATTTCGCTCTTAATTGGGGTAGCAGCCATTTTAACTTTTGGAATTGCTAGACGCAAGATCTTCCAGGCCAACTGGCTAACCCTGCCAATGTTCCTTTTAGTTCTTTCTCTCTGCTTTGGGATTTTCAAAGTTCCTATTCCAGGTTTGCCGGCCACTCCTTTGGAAATTTCTCCTTCTCAAAGAGCTACTTTTGATATTGCCAAACAAACTTTAATGGCCGAGGGACCCGCCTCTCTTCTTTTTGGCTCGGGACCTTCAACTTTTATCTACGACTATTCAAAATTTAAACCAGAAACTATAAATCAAACTGTTTTTTGGGGAGTAAGATTTTCTTCCGGCGCTTCAGAAATTTTAGATAAACTTGCCACCACTGGCCTTTTAGGCCTAATTTCTTTTTTGGGAATTTTGGCTGTATTTTTCTGGCTGGCATTTAAAGGGCTAATGAAACCCCCCACCACTTTGTCAGAAGGTGCTGTAGGGAAGGGAGATTCGCCAACAAAAGTAAAAATCCCCCTTACTGGTAAAGGGTGGTGGCAAAGTGGTGGGGGGTGGATTTTTGGATTAGGGATTTTTGCCAGTGCTTTCGCGGCAATGGCCAGCCTCTTTTTCTACCCAGCCAATCTCTCCTTGAGCTTTCTTTTTTGGATTTTCACAGCCAGTTTTATTGTTTTTACTGAAAGCAAAGTGAAAACCTGGGAACTGAAACCCTCTTCTTTGGCTAATATTGGGGTTTCTTTTCTTTTTATTTTTATTTTAATCTTGGGAATTGGCCTCCTTTTCGTAGAAGGTCAAAGATATTTAGCCGAAGTAAGGTATTTACAGGGAATAAGGGCTTGGCAGGCAGGCGACAATCAAAAGGCAATAAATTATATTTTGAGTGCTATTTCCCATACCGGTGGCAGCCAAGATAATTATTGGCGGGATCTTTCACAGGTTTATCTTTTGAAAATCAATGAGGAACTTCAGAGAAAAGATATTTCTCAAGAAGAACTGAAAAAAGTAATCCCTCCTTTAGTTAGTAATGCGGTTAATTCGGCCAAGCAAGCCACCGATATTTCTCCCAAAAATGTGGCAAATTGGTCGGTGAGGGGCTTTGTTTATCGGCAAATGATCAATATTTCAGAAGGAGCAGACGAGTGGGCAATCAATTCTTATGAGGAGGCCAAAAAATTAGAACCGACTAATCCTTACATTTTTACTGAGTTAGGCCAGGTTTATTTAGCCAAAAATGAAACTGAACGGGCCAGGGAGCAATTTCAAAAAGCCCTTGATTTAAAATCAGATTATGCGCCGGCCAGATTTCAAATCGCCCTTATTTATGTTGGGGAAAATAAAATTGCCGAGGCAATCGGAGAGATGGAAAATGCTAAAAGAGAAAGTCCCCTCGATGTGGGAGTGGCTTTTCAGTTGGGAGTTTTATATTACAATGACAAACAATATGATAAAGCCAAAGCCGAGTTTGAAAGAGCAGTTGGTTTAAATGAAAATTATTCCAATGCCCGTTACTTTTTGGGATTAATTTATGATAGGGAAGGGAAAAAATCTGAAGCCATCTCCCAGTTTGAAAAAATTGCCCAATTAAATCCCGATAATGAGGAGGTAAAGAAAATTTTGGTTAATTTGCGAGCCGGAAAATCAGCTTTGGAAGGAATAACACCGGCCCAACCACCAATTGAGGAAAAACCCGAGGAAGTCCTGAAGAAATAACCCCCCACCACTTTATACTGAGTTCCAAATCAAGTTTTACAAGATGTGTGCTTTCACAAAACTGTGAAAAGAATTAGAAATCCATATAAAGTGGTGGGGGGTTGACAAATTTTTAGGAAAGAGTAAAATTAACTTTGCTAATTTGATTTTCTTTGCTTAAAATTTAATAAAAACCTTGCCCTAAAATATACTATTTAGGGTTTTTTGTCATATTATGAAGGAAATAAAAACCAAAAATTTTGGTAAGGCGAAGGTATTTTTACCCTTGCCCTATTTATTGAGTTTAGAAAAAGATAGTTGGAAAAATTTTTGGGAGAGAGATTTAAAAGAGTTATTTCAAGAAATTTCTCCAATTAGAGATTATACTAAAAAGGAATTGGAACTTTGGTTTTTGGATTACAAATTAGGTGAGCCAAATTACAAATCTGATTTGGAGGCAAAGAAAAATAACGACTCTTATGAAGTCCCATTAAGGGTAGAGACGAAATTAATTAATTTAAAAACCAAAGAAATCAAAGAACAGGAGGTGTTTTTGTGTGATTTCCCCTTGATGACTGAGAGGGGAACTTTTATTGTTAATGGGGTGGAAAGGGTGACAATTTCCCAATTAATTAGATCGCCGGGAGCATTTTTTACTGCCGAACATATTCAAGGAAAAAATTATTTCGGAGCCAAAATCATTCCCAATCGGGGATCCTGGCTGGAATTTGAAACAGATTTATCTGGAGCAATTGGAGTGAAAATCGATCGGAAAAGAAAGGTGATGGCAACAACTTTATTGAGAGCCTTTGGCATTGCTCAAGACTTACAAATCAAAGAACTTTTCCAAGATGTTAACAAAGGTGAGATAGATTATGTTGAGGAAACCTTAAAAAGAGATTCAACTCATAATCAAGCAGACGCCTTGGTTGAGATTTATCAAAGATTAAGGCCCGGAGATATGGCTTCTCCTGACACGGCCAGGGAATTAATAGGAAATATGTTTTTTAACTTTGAGAGATATGATATTTCAAAGGTTGGCAGATGGAGGATGTTACAACGCCTTCCAGGCGTTGAAGTCAAAAGTCAAAAGTCAAAAGTCAAAAGTAACGATGAGGAAATTACTATTGTGGATAGGGTTTTGAAGCCCGAAGATGTGGTGCAGGTAATAAGAGAAATTATTAGATTAAATAATGACCCGAAAGGGGAACCTGATCAGATTGACCACCTGGGAAATAGAAGGGTAAGAACTTTAAATGAATTACTAATCAACAGAATGAGGGTAGGTTTGGTGAGAATGGAAAGAATTGTCAAAGATAGAATGTCAACCTTGGACATTTCTACCCTGGCTCCAATTCAATTAATTAATCCCAGGCCGGTGATGGCAGTAATCAAGGAATTTTTCACTTCAAGCCAAATGAGTCAGTTTATGGATAACGAAAACCCTTTGGCTGAATTAGAACATAAAAGGAGATTATCTGCCACCGGTCCAGGGGGTTTGACAAGAGAAAGAGCCGGATTTGAAGTTAGAGATGTTCAACCATCTCATTATGGCCGAATTTGCCCAATTCAGACCCCAGAGGGACCGAATATTGGATTGGTCAGTCACATGGCTTCTTTTGCCAAAGTTAATCCTTATGGTTTTCTGGAAACTCCTTATTTTAAAGTTGAAAAAAGAAGAGTGTTATCCGATATCCGATATCTTAATGCTTATGAAGAGGAGAAATATAACATTGCTTCGGGAACGGTACCAATAGATGAAAGGGGTTATATTATTCCTGAGAAAGTTGAAGCCAGGATTAAAGGAGAACCGGGTATTGCCAAAAAAGAAGAAATTGATTTTATTGACGTTTCCCCGGAACAGTCAATTTCTATTGCCACTTCTCTCATCCCTTTTTTACAAAATGACGATGCCAATCGAGCCCTAATGGGCTCAAATATACAAAGACAGTCCGTACCTCTTATTTGTCCCCAGCCACCTTTGGTCATGACCGGAGTGGAAAAAAGAGCGGCAATCGATTCCGGGCAGGTAATATTGGCAGAAGAAGACGGGGTGGTGACTGAGGTTGATGCTAATCACATCACAATAAAATCAAAGAGCAAAGAGCAAAGAGCAAAGAACAAGGTTTACGAATTAAAGAGATTTATTAAAACTAATCAGTATACTTGTTTTGACCAAAAACCCTTAGTTAAAAAGGGGAAAATCGTCAAAAAGGGAGAGGTTTTGGCCGATGGAGGAGCAATTTCAAATGGCTATTTGGCTTTGGGTCAAAATATTTTAGTTGCTTTTATACCTTGGCGGGGAGGAAATTTCGAAGATGCGATTTTAATTTCTGAAAGATTGGTTAAAGATGATGCCTATAGTTCAATTTTTATTGAAAATTTTGCTTGCGATATGAGGGAAACGAAATTGGGGCCAGAAATAACTACCTCGGATATTCCAAATGTCGCTGAAGAAAAACTAAAAGATTTAGACGAGGAGGGAATTGTTAGGATCGGGGCTGAGGTTGGACCCGGCGATATTTTAGTTGGAAAAATTTCTCCCAAAGGAGAGGCAGAATTAACGGCTGAAGAAAGATTACTAAGAGCGATTTTTGGAGAAAAGGCAAAGGAAGTAAAAGATACTTCTTTGAGAATGGAGCACGGAAAGAGGGGAAAGGTAATTGGAGTGAAAGTTTTTTCTCGAGAATTGGGGCACAAACTTGAACCAGGGGTGATAAAAAGAATTGAAGTTGAGGTGGCAGAAATTAGAAAAATTCAGGCCGGGGATAAACTTTCCGGCCGGCATGGGAATAAAGGCGTGGTCTCCAAAGTTTTACCGGCCGAAGAAATGCCATTTATGGAAGATGGCACTCCGGTTGACGTCATTATTAATCCATTGAGCGTTGTTTCAAGAATGAACCTGGGACAGGTTTTGGAAACCCATTTATCCTTGGCAGCTCAAAAATTGGGTTATTATGCAATTTCCCCCGCCCTTTCTGGTGCTACCGAAATAGATATTAAAAAGGAATTAAAAAGGGCGGGGTTGAGTGAAAATGGAAAATTGACCTTATATGATGGAAGAACCGGGCTTCCTTTTGGCGAAAAAATTACCGTTGGTTACATATATATGATGAAGTTAATTCATATGGTTGAAGATAAAATTCATGCCAGAAGCATTGGTCCCTATTCTCTCATTACTCAGCAACCCCTTGGCGGGAGGGCTCAATTTGGTGGCCAAAGATTTGGCGAAATGGAGGTTTGGGCATTGGAAGGTTATGGAGCAGCCCATACCTTACAAGAAATGCTGACCATAAAATCTGACGATGTTCAGGGAAGAGCAGCAACCTATGAAGCAATATTAAAAGGGGAGGAAATAAAACCACCTAATGTACCGGCATCATTTAACTTATTGGTAGCAGAATTAAAATCATTGGGGTTGAGCGTCGAAGTAAAAGAGAAACCAAAAAAATGAGAGTAGAAGACCTAGAGTCAATAAGAATAAAATTGGCCTCGCCAGAGGAGATTTTGGCATGGTCGCACGGTGAAGTGACTAAACCTGAGACGATAAATTATAGAACCCAGAGAGCAGAAAAAGACGGACTTTTTTGTGAGAAAATTTTCGGACCGGAAAAAGATTATCAATGTTATTGTGGGAAATATAAAAGAATTAGATATAAAGGCATAGTTTGCGATCGATGCGGAGTGGAGGTAACGAAGTCTTCAGTCAGAAGAGAAAGAATGGGCCATATTCGTTTGGCTGCTCCCTGTTCTCACATCTGGTTTTTGAGAGGAGTTCCTTCAAGAATAGGAATGATTTTGGACTTGCCAATGCCCCAATTAGAAAGGATAGTTTATTTCGCTGCCTATATTATTACAAAAGTAAATGAAACGGCTGAGAAAAAGGTTTTGGCAGAAATTGAAAAAGAATACAAACAAAAAGTCAAAAGGCAAAGAGCAAAGAGCAAAAATAAGAGGGAATCAAAAAAATCATTAGAAGAATTAAAAGCAGCCAGGGATAGGGTAAAGGAAGAAGTTTTATCAATTAAACCTTTAAAGGTTTTATCTGAGATTGAATATCGAGATTTTTCTTTGAAATATGGCGAAGTTTTTGAAGCTGGAACCGGATCCGAAACACTGAGAAAAATTTTTGAAAAGATTGATTTTAAAAAAGAAATTGAAAAATTGAAAAAGGAATTAGAAGAATCTTCGCCCCAAAATAGAAAAAAGACTTTGCGAAGATTAAAACTTTTTCAGGGAATGGAAAGGGCAAAAATTAGACCAGAATGGATGTTTTTAACAGTTTTACCGGTATTACCCCCGGATTTGAGGCCAATGGTTCAGTTAGATGGGGGAAGATATGCTTCTTCGGATTTGAATGATTTATACCGAAGGGTAATTAATCGAAATAATAGATTAAAATATTTATTGGAAATCGGAGCTCCGGAAGTGATTGTCAAGAATGAAAAAAGAATGCTCCAGGAGGCAGTCGACTCCCTCATTGATAATGGAATGAGGAGGGGAACAACTACTCAGGCGACAACCGGCGGGAGAAGATTGTTAAAATCTTTAGCTGATATATTAAAAGGCAAAAGTGGTAGATTCAGGCAAAATCTTTTGGGCAAAAGAGTTGATTATTCTGGTCGTTCGGTGATCGTGGTGGGACCGGAATTGAAAATCAATCAGGTAGGTCTTCCCAAGAAAATGGCTTTGGAACTCTTTAAACCTTTTGTCATTAAGAAACTTTTGGATAAAGAACTGACCTATAATGTTAGGGGAGCTTCGAGGTTAATTGATGATGAAACAGATGAGGTCTGGGAAGCCTTGGAAGAGGTGGTCAAGGATAAATTAGTTTTATTAAACAGAGCTCCTACTTTGCATCGTCTGGGAATCCAAGCCTTCCAGCCAGTTTTAATTGAAGGTGACGCCATTCACGTCCATCCAATGGTTTGTAAAGCTTTTAATGCTGATTTTGATGGAGATCAAATGGCAGTTCATTTACCCCTATTCGACATGGCTCAGAAAGAGGCGAGAGAAAAAATGTTGGCTGGTCTTAATCTTTTGAAGCCAGCCACTGGAACGCCAATCGTTACTCTTTATCAAGATATTATTTTGGGTTGCTATTGGCTAACTGATATTCGAGAGAGTGGAAAAGGTGAGGGCAAAATTTTTGGTTCTCCTGAAGAAGCAATTTTGACTTCTGAATTTGGTAACATAGATTTGAGAGCCAAAATCAAGGTTCGAGTATCGAATAAGGTATCGGGTGGTTTTGTAGAAACATCAGTTGGCCGAATTCTCTTCAACGAGAGCCTACCAGCAAATTTTCCTTTTCAGAATCAGCAAGTTAAAATCAAGGATCTGGAAAAAATTGTCAGCCAACTTATTGAAAAATATCCGAGAGAAGTCGTTGAGGAGACCTTAGATAAAATTAAAGAATTAGGATTTGAGTACTCAACTCTTTCTAGTATTACTTGGGGAATAGATGATTTAATTGTTCCCGAGGCTAAAAAAAGAATAATATTAATGGCGGAAAAAGAAGAAGAAGAAATTAAGAATTATTTTAAAAAAGGATTTTTTTCCAGGACTGAAAAATCAGCCAAGATTATTGAGGTTTGGGGTAGGGCAAAATCGGAAATTGAAAAACTAGTTCCTAAAACTCTGCCAAAACAAGGTTCGGTCTTCCAAATGGTTGATGCCGGAGCGAAGGGTTCTTGGTCACAACCTATTCAAATGTGTGGGATGAAGGGTCTAGTCATTAATCCGATGGGTGAGATTATTGAATTGCCGGTCAAAAGCGCTTATAAGGAAGGATTTTCAGTTTTGGAATACTTTATTTCTACCCACGGAGCCAGAAAAGGAACAGCTGATACCGCCCTTAGGACTTCTACTGCCGGCTATTTAACCAGGAGATTGGCTGATGTTTCTCACGAAGTAATAATTCGAGAGTCAGATTGCGGTGATAAAAAGGGAATTGAGATTTTTAGAGAAGATGCTAATGAGATTGGTCAAGATTTTCTCTTTAAAATTGTTGGGAGAACTTGTCTGGAAAACATTAGAGGAATTTGTAAGGAGGGGGAGATCATTGATTGGGAAAAAGGAAAAGAAATTGTTGAGGCAGGAATTGAAAAAGTGAGAGTTCGTTCTCCTTTGAGTTGTAAAAGCGTAAGAGGAATTTGCCAAAAATGCTATGGTTGGGATTTGGGGTCAAATCAACTAATTCAATTGGGAGAGGCGGTGGGAATTATAGCTGCCCAGGCAATTGGCGAACCGGGAACCCAATTAACACTGAAGACCTTCCATACGGGTGGGGTGGCTGGTGGCGGAGATATTACTTTTGGTCTGCCAAGGGTTCAAGAACTTGTTGAAGTTAGAGTTCCCGGCGGTCTGGCAGAAATTTCTCAGACCGATGGAAAAATAATCGAGATTACTCCGGACAGAGTAATTAGGATAAAATCAAAAATTGGTAATCCCAAATCGGAAATTCTGGAATATAAGGCCCCACCTCAGGTGGCAATCTGGGTGAAACCAAATGATCACATTAAAAAGGGAGACCAACTTTATGAAGGTAGTGTGGATTTGAAAGAGTTATTTAAATTAACCGGAGAAGAGAAAACTTGGCGTTACATAATAAAGGAAATTCAGCGAATTTATGTCTCTCAGGGAGCTCCGGTTCACGACAAACATTTAGAAGTGATAATTTCCCAGATGTTTTCTCGCTTAAGAATCAAAGAACCCGGTGATGGTTATTTCACCACTGACGAAATTGTAGAAAAGGCAAAATTTCTCGAGGAAAATCTTAGATTGAAAAAGGAAAAGAAAAAACCGGCTAAAGCCACTCAAATTTTATTAGGCATTTCAAAAGTGGCCTTAACCACTGATTCATTTTTGTCGGCCGCTTCCTTTCAGGAGACCTCAAGGGTTTTGATTAAGGCAGCAATTGAGGGAAAAGAAGATAAATTGAGGGGATTGAAAGAAAATGTGATTATTGGAAAACTAATTCCGGCTGGAACCAATTTTACCCCCCACTAATTGGCTACAATTCTATTTTCAATTAAATTAACAATTAATTACTAAGTTTTGAATTACGACCAATTAGTGGGGGGTTTTAGAAAGGATTAAATTTTGTTAAAATGAAATTGATATGGGAAAGAATAGAAAAAATAAGAGAAAAAACCCCCCACCAAAATTTGGTGGGGGGCAAAAAAAACCAAGTCGATTTGCTTTGCCAGAAGAGACAAAAAGATATATTTGGGGCGCTCTCTTTTTCCTGATGGCGGCAATTTTGGCTTTAAGTTTTTTTGAAAAAGCAGGAGTGGCGGGAAGAGTAATATTCTCCTTTTTGAATTATTTGATTGGAAAATCAATCTATCTTTTGCCTTTTGTTTTGCTTTTGGGTGGTTTAGTTTTTTTTCTCACTCATTATGAAAAATTTTTAGGCGGGATTCTTTTGGCAACCTTGTTTTTGGTTCTGGGAAGCTCGGGAATTTTAGAAAACTTAAAAACAGGTGAAAAATTGGGAGGATACTTCGGCTGGATATCCGGTCCTCTTTTTCAACTCTTTGGTTTTTGGGTGACTCGAATAATCTTTGTTTTGCTGATTCTTGTTGGATTTGTAATTTTTTGGCAGTTGTTAAAGCCCACCCAGCCTGCGGCTGGTTATCCAAAAGAAGTGGAAAAAAGACCTTCTCTGATTAAAAGAATCTTTGCCCCCAAATTTAAAATTAGGGAAGTCCCCCCCACCACTTTGGGAAAGGAAGCCCAAATTAGTAAAGAGCCATCTTTAGAATTAAAAGCTAAAGCAACTTCTATATTCCCGGCAAAAGTGGTGGGGGGCGAGTACCCACTTCCTCCTCTGGAATTATTAGATTCAGATAAAGGTCAGCCTTCAGCCGGCGATATTAGACAAAACTCAATAATTATCAAAAAGACCCTGGAAAATTTTGGAATCCCATCCCAAATGTCAGAGGTGAATATCGGACCAACCGTTACCCAATATACCTTAAAACCGGCTGATGGAATAAAATTATCAAAAATTACTTCCCTATCTAATGACTTAGCCCTGGCTCTGGCCAGCCATCCAATCAGAATCGAAGCCCCCGTACCGGGTAAGTCTTTAGTTGGAATTGAAGTTCCTAATAAGGTGAGAACTTTGGTTAGATTGCGTGATTTGATTTCCAATCCCCAATTTCAAAATTCTTCCTCTAATTTGACGATTTCTCTGGGCAGGGATGTTTCGGGAAATCCGGTTTATGCTGATTTAGCCAAAATGCCCCATTTATTAGTTGCCGGTTCCACCGGTACTGGCAAGACCATTTTTTTAAATAGTTTAATTTTGTCCCTAATTTTTAGAAATTCACCGGAAATTTTGAGGTTTATTTTAATTGATCCAAAAAGAGTTGAATTCCCGGTTTATAATGAACTTCCTCATCTTTTATGTCCGGTAATTTTTGATGCCCAAAAGACGGTAAATTCGTTGAAATGGTTGATAGGAGAAATGGAAAGGAGATTTGAATTGTTAGCCGAGGCAAAAACTAGAGATATCGCGAGCTACAATGAGATTGTAGCTCGAACTCAAAACTCAAAACTTGATGGTGAGCAAAGCCGAACCATCAAAACTCAAAACTTTGAAGAAAATTTTAGTGAGGTGATGCCTTACATTATCTTGATTATTGATGAGTTGGCTGATTTAATGGCAGCCAGGGGGAGGGAAGTCGAAGTCGGAATTGTTAGATTAGCCCAGATGGCCAGGGCTGTCGGGATTCATTTGGTGGTGGCAACCCAGAGGCCATCGGTGGAAGTGATTACCGGATTAATTAAGGCCAATATTACTTCAAGGGTTACTTTCCAGGTTGCTTCTCAGGTTGATTCAAGGACTGTTTTAGATATGGCTGGGGCAGAAAAACTTTTGGGTCTGGGAGACATGCTCTTTGTTTCAGCCGAAATTTCAAAACCAAAAAGAATTCAGAGTTCCTATGTTTCAGAAAAAGAAGTCAAAAGAGTTGTCAATTGGATAAAATCAAAAACCCCACCAAAAGAATCCCTCCGGGATCTTACGGGGCAAGAAATTTCATTAGAGAAACCTGAGACTGCGATTGAGGGATTTTATGGTGAAGATCCCTTTTATGAGGAGGCAAAAAGAATAGTCATTGAAGCCAAAAAAGCCTCGGCCTCACTTTTACAAAGAAAACTGAGAATCGGTTATGCCAGGGCAGCCAGATTAATAGATATACTTGAAGAAAGGGGGGTAGTTGGACCCGGCCAGGGAGCAAAACCAAGAGAGGTGTATTTTGGAGAGGAAAAAGACTACGACCCACCCGCCACCCTCCCGCCCAAAGGGCGGGCCCCTGAAGATGGAGAGGGCTGGCGAAAAATTTAATATAATGTTAGTATAAAGATAATGGCAAAGAAGAAAGAAGAAAAAACTAAAGAAGCCGCTGAAGGCGAGCCTCGCCAGGGGCGGGGAGATTTGGAAAATGCGGTTGAGGAAATTAAACAAAGATTTGGTGAGGGCGCAATCATGAAATTAAAAGAAGTGAGGGCGGTTGATGTTGATGTAATTCCGACAGGCTCAATTTCTTTGGATACGGCTTTGGGAGTTGGGGGAGTGCCGCGGGGTAGGGTAATTGAAATTTACGGGCCCGAGGCAAGCGGCAAAACCACCTTAGCTTTGCACATTTTATCCGAAGCCCAAAAGCAAGGAGGGGTTGGTGCATTTATTGACGCCGAGCATGCCTTAGACCCTGATTATGCAAAGAAAATTGGAGTAAATGTTGATGATTTATTAATCTCTCAGCCTGATTCCGGTGAGCAGGCTCTCCAAATTGTTGAAACCTTAGTCAGGTCGGGTGAGGTAGATGTTATTGTTGTTGATTCGGTAGCTGCTTTAGTTCCTCAAACTGAAATTGCTGGTGAAATGGGCGAGTTTCAAATTGGTCTTCAGGCAAGATTAATGAGTCAAGCGTGCCGAAAGCTTTCCGGAATTATATCTAAGACAAAAACCGTTGTTATTTTTCTAAATCAAACCAGAATGAAAATTGGGGTGATGTTTGGTAATCCTGAAACAACTCCTGGAGGCCTGGCTTTAAAGTTTTATGCCTCAGTGAGAATTGATTTGAGAAGAATTGCCCAGATAAAGCATGGTGATGAAATTATAGGAAATAGAATCAAGGCAAAAATTGTCAAAAATAAAGTTGCAGCTCCCTTTAAAACTACTGAGTTTGATATTTATTATAATGAAGGAATTTCGAAATCTGCTGACCTTTTAAATACCGGAATGAAATTGGGGGTAATAAAAAAAGCCGGCAGTTGGCTTCAATATGAAAATACAAAATTGGGTCAGGGAATGGAGGCGAGCAAAAACTTTTTAAAAGAAAATCCGGAGATAGCAAAAAATATAGAAAAATCAATAAAGGGAATAGATTATTCAGCTACATAGGGCAAAAGCCCTAAAATTCTCGCCCTTTTTATTGCTCTGGCTAATTTTCTTTGATGACTGGCACAGACTCCAGTCCTTTTTTTTGCCCTAATTTTCTCCAAACCAGAAATAAACCTCCTTAAGGTTTCGGTATCTTTGAAATCAATCTCCTTAATATTTCTTTGGCAAAAATAACAAGCCATTTTTTAATTAATTAATCAATGGGATGATTTCTCTTTTTTATATTTTCTATTTTCTCTAATGGCTGGAGATTTTTTAAAGCCCAACATTGCTTAAATGCTAGATCGTCTGGCGTAGTGTAATTAAATAAACTTTTCGGTTTTACATGGTCAACTGCCCAATAACTCCCATAATTACCCCAGTTCATTTTACTGTTAAATTGTTTTTCTAAATGTTCCATTAGTTCCTCTAAAGTATAACCGGCTAAAGCTTTCCATTTCTTCCCAGCCTTTTTATTTTTCAAAGAATTCCAAATAGCTGAACTCATATTTTCATCGAGACGATATTTCGGGTTTATTTTTCTTCTATATTTTTGCCACCCCCCTTTATACTGTAATATTTTTTCTTTATTTTCTCGATTGTATTTTTTGTGACGAAGTCGTATTTTTCCTCGGTTTTTCTGATAATATTCTCTAACTTGTTGTAATATTTTCTCTCTATTTTTTTGATACCACTTTTTATGATATTGCAGCACCCTTTCTTTATTTTGTTGATAGTATTCCCTGTGACGGAGTTGCATTCTTTCTCTATTCCTTTGATACCATTTCTTACCAGACAATCGCGTTCTTTGTAGTATTTTTTCTTTATTCTTTTGATAATACCCCTTCTTATTTTGTCGTTCCTTTTCTTTGTTTTTATAAGCCATAATTAAAACCCCCTTTGGTTACTCACGGTGCAGGAACACATAGAAAGAAGATAACCTTTATCCTATTATAGTTCTTCCCACCCTTTTCTCAAAAAAATTTCAAAAAGGGATTTTGCTTATATCAATTTCTCCCTCTCCTTCTTCTTCAATAATGGGGATTTCTTCTTTGGCTTCTTCAGTTGGTGGCACTACTTTTCCAGCCGTTTTCGGTCCCAATTGGATTCTTTCAGCCACAATTTCAGTTCGATATTTTTTATTTCCCGCCCCATCTTGCCAATTTCTCGTTCTGATTCTACCTTCAATAAAAACCAAAGATCCCCTGGTTAAATATTGGGAGGCAATCTCAGCCAATCTTCCAAATAAGACAATGTTGTGAAAATCAGCTTGCTGTTGTTTTTGACCAGATTTATCAGTAAAAAATCGATCAGTGGCTATGGAAAAATTGCAAACTTGTTGTCCGGAAGGCAAACTTTTCGTTTGAGGATCACCAGTCAAACGACCAATTAAAAATGCCTTATTAAGATTCACCCCGTTAGAAGTCTGTCTTTATATGGTTAAAATAACCAATTTCAGATAGCTTCATTTACATTGCAGAACCCCGGTTTATCCAGCGCAGAAAAATTTTATTAAAATTTTTCTGCCAAGGACTTCTAACGGGGTTCATTTATTCGCCTAAGATTTCTTCTAATTTTTTTTCGATCTCTTTTAATTCGACCTTTTTTTCTTTAACGGGAATCTTAGGAATAACTTTCGTTGGTCTTTTCCTTACTTTTGCAATTTTAATTTTGGGTCTGGCTAAAATTAGATATCTAAGAATTTTCTTTTCTGATTTTAATTCTTTTTCTAAACTTCCCAATTTATCCGGTTCTAAATAAAAACTCAAATTAATTAAAAAGGCCTCTCTTTGTTTTTTTATTAATTGACCCAACCTTTTTTTAATTGGTAATTTTACTTCATTTAAAACCCCGGTTCCTTTTTGAATTAAAGAGTTTATTTTTTCATTTAGAGACTTCAATTCGCTTTCAGAAAGTTCAGGCGAGATTAGATAAGTGAGTTCATACAACTTCATTTTTATTGAAACACAGATTAATGCGGATTTTAGCGGATTAATACTGATAAAACAACATCCATATAAATCAGCCTCATCCGTATAAATCAGCGTCTATATTTTAAATTCAATAACATCGCCATCTTGAACAATGTAATCTTTGCCAACAATTTTTAGCCATCCTTTTTCTCTGGCTTTCGGCCAACTTCCGATTTCGACCAATTTTTGCCAAGGAATGACTTCGGCCCTGATAAATTTTTTTTCGAAATCAGAATGGACCACTCCACCAGCCTGAGGAGCTCTTTCACTTCTTTTTACTGTCCAAGCTCTCGTCTCCTTGCCGCCTGTAACAGTGAAAAAGGTAATTAAATCAAGAATATCGTAGCAGGCCTTAATCAGCAGGTCAAGTTGAGATTTTAACCTCAATTCCTTAATTTCTCCTTCCGAAAGTTCCGAGATTTCTTCCTCTTCCTTCAAATTCATCGCCAAGTGTTTAATCTCCGAGATTAAACACTGGCTTTTTCCATTGGTATTTAAGATATAAAAAATTGGTTTTTGAGTCAAAAATTGATATTCTTTAATTTCTAATTTCTCTTCAAGGTTTAAATTAATTTCTGACATTGATTTCCCTTCTGAAACTCCTTCTTTAATTCTTTTTAAAATTTCGATTTTTTTTAAGATTTTTTTATCTTGTCTTTTTTCTAATTTGGGAATCATACCCTCTAAAGTTTCTAAATCTTTCATTAAAAGTTCAACTTTGACAATTTCAATTTCTTTTCCGGGATTAATTTCTCCTAAGACATTTTCAACCTCAGGCGTTTCAAAACATCTGACCACCTCCAAAATTGCATCACAATTTTTAATATGAGCTAAAAATTGGTTTCCCAAACCTTCACCTTTATGAGCGCCCTTCACCAAACCTGCAATATCAACAAATTCAATAACCGTTGGAGTAACTTTTTCAGGTTTAATAATTTCAGCCACTTTTTCTAATCTTTCATCTGGAACAGCAACCTGACCGAAATTAGGATTAATAGTGGTAAATGGTCGGGGAGAAATAGCGACTTCTTTTTTAGTTAGGGCCTTGAATAAAGTGGACTTACCAACATTGGGTAACCCCACAATTCCTACTGAAAAACTCATATAAAGTATGTTATAATAAATTTATATGAAAATCAATCCATTCGACAAGCTCAGGATTGATACTGAGCAGCGTCGAAGCATCAACCCAAATATTTTCAGAGCTTATGATATCAGAGGAATTTATCCGAACGACTTGAACGACGAGGTGGCACGGCGAATAATTTTTGCTTATTCTTCTTTTTATCCTTGGACGAAAAAAATAGTTGTTGCCCGTGACCCCCGATTGAGTTCTCCCTCTCTGGCCAAGGCCGTCATTGATGCTTTAGTTAAAACCAGTAAAGAGATAATTGACATTGGCATAGCTCCTGACCCTTTGTTTTATTTCTCAATTTTTCATTATAAACTCGATGGCGGGATTATGATTTCTGGTTCCCATAATCCAAAGGAATACAACGGTCTTACTTTACATATCCGAAAACCGGGCAAGAAAATATCAGAAGATGTTATTGAGGAGGATTTGGAAAAAATAAAAAAACTAATTTTCAAAGGCGAAAAATTAAAAACAGTAAAGAAACAAGGGAAAATAACTAAATTCGCTCCAGTCAAAGCTTACGTTAATTATGTGATAACTAAGGTTAGTTTAAAACGACCTCTAAAAATTATTATTGACTCAGGAAACGGAGCCTGTGGTTTTTTACCAGAAAAGGTGTTTAAAAAACTTGGCTGCCAGGTTCAAACTCTTTATGGAGAATTTAATGGCAATTTTCCCCATCATTTACCCGATCCTTATGAAGAAAAAAATCTTCGAGACATTAAAAAAGCAGTCATAAAAAGAAAAGCCGATATGGGTTTTGCCTATGATGCTGACGGCGACAGGGTAGGAGTAATAGATAATCGAGGTCGAGTGGTTTCTGGTGACTTTTGTCTCTTGATGTTAGCCAGGCAGGCACTTCAAAAGAAAAAGGGTCCAATCGTTCACGATATGAGAGTTTCTAAGGCTTTTTTAGACGAGATGAAAAAGAAGGGAGCAAAAACCTATTTTTCTGTTTCTCATCATAGTGCCATTATTAATAAAATTTTGGAGAAAAAAGCAGTCTTTGGAGGAGAAATCACCCTCCATTTTCTTTTTCCCCTCGATTATTATCTTTGTGACGAAGCCATTTTTGCTTCATTAAAACTGGCTGAAATTGCTTCGGGATGCAAAGACTTTGCTCAATACATCGATAGTTTACCCCGTTATTCCGCCAGTCTAGAAATCTTTATTGATTCAACCGATGAAGAAAAATTTAAAATTATTGAAAATTTAAAAAAATATTTAAGAGAGAAAAATTATGATTTTGTTGATGTTGATGGAGCAAGGATTAATTTTCCCTGCGGCTGGGCTTTAGCCCGAGCTGCCAATACCACCCCAATTATTAAATGCCGTTTTGAGGGAGAGACAAAAGAAGATTTAATTGAGATTGAAAAAAAAGCTTTAGAAATCTTCAAAAAAGTGGGTATTCCAATAACTAAAAAAACCTACCAAGAATTAGGTCTTGAAGAATAAGGAGATTATTATATCAGGCCCATTTTCTTTTTGACCTCAGCCATGGTAGATTGGGCGATGACTTGAGCTCTTTTTCTACCCTGTTCTAAAATTTCTTTAACATACACTTCTCTCGAGAGAAGTTCTTTTCTTTTCTTTCCCAATGGCTCTAAAGTTTCTATCAGGAGTTTAGTCAGAGATTTTTTAAATTCTTCATAACCCCTGCCTTTGAAATTTTTTTCCAAATCTTTGATTTTCTTTCCGGAAAAAAGGGAATAAATTGTTAAAAGATTCGAAATCCCCGGTTTTTTTAAGGGATCGTCTTTGATAATTCGACCTAAGTCAGTAACGGCTGACATTATTTTTTTCTTTATCTCTTCCGGTTCGTCAAAAAGTCCAATGCAACCAGCCGGATCGTCAGTTTTTGACATTTTCTTTTTCGGATTTTGCAAAGACATTATTTTCTGGCCAATTTTTGGTAGCAAAACTTTTGGTTCTTTGAAAACTTCTCCAAACATTTTATTAAATTTTCTAGCGATTTCTCTGGCTAATTCCACATGCTGTTCCTGGTCAATACCTACAGGAACCGAATCGGTTTTGTAAAGTAAAATATCAGCCGCCATTAAAAGGGGATAATTCAAAAGCCCGGCATTAACATATTCCGGATGCTTTTTTGATTTTTCTTTAAATTGGGTCATTCTTTTTAATTCTCCCAAAGGAGTAAAGGTACCCAATAACCAGGCTAACTCGGCATGCTCTTTGACCTGAGATTGGACAAATAAAATACACTTTTCTGGATCAAGACCAGCAGCTAAATAGGCAACAGCCAAATCTAAAATATTTTTTTGCAAATTTTCTGGCAGGTAGGGAGTAGTAACGGCATGCAAATCAACAATACAAAAAACACAATCGTGCTTTTCTTGAAGCTCGATCCATTGTTTAATGGCTCCAAAATAATTCCCAATATGCAATTCTCCCGTTGGTCGAATGCCACTAAATACCCTCATATACCGAACTTCTATTTATAGAAGTGAAGGTGGAAAAGAGGACAAAGTCCTCTTTGACTTTTATACTTCAATTACTACCGGTAATATCATCGGTCTCCTCTGAGTTCTCGAAAAAAGAAATTGGCCGATTTTGTTTCTAATTTCATCTTTGATATAGCTCCAATTAACCGCTCCGCCAGTTCCGGTGGCTCGTTCAACTATTCCAATAACTCTCTTTCTTGTATCCCTTAATAATTCCTTTGACTCTCTTAAATAAACAAACCCTCTTGATATTATATCAGGAGAACCTCTGACCTTACCAGTCTGTCTCTCCACAATAATGACAATAACAAACATTCCATCTTCGGCTAGCATCTGTCTATCGCGGAGCACCACTTGGCCCACATCACCAATCCCCAATCCATCAATCATAACATAATTTGAGGGAGCTTTTTCTTTTTCAATAAAAATTCTATTTTGATTCAAATTTATAATCTGCCCATTTTCGGCTACCACCACATTTTTTTCTTTCATCCCCATTTCCTTTGCAATTCCGGCATGAGAGACCAGCATCGAATACTGACCGTGGATCGGTAAAAAGAATTTAGGCTTCATAATTTTTATCATTTCTTTTAATTCTTCCGATTTAGCATGACCACCGGCATGGATATCCATCATTTTATAATGGAAAACTTTCGCTCCCTGTCTCAAAATTTCATCTTTCATAATCTGAACCGTCCTTTCATTTCCGGGAATGACCGAAGAAGAAAAGATTACCGTATCTCCCTTTTTTATTTTAATGAATGGATGTTCTTTTGTAGCAATTCTCATTAAAACTGCTTCCGCTTCCCCTTGAGCTCCGGTACCCAAAATTGTAATTTGAGATGGTGAATAATTTTCAATTCCTTTTGAGTTAATAAAAGTTTCTCTTTTTGCTTTGATGTAACCCAAATTTTTGGCAATCTCAACATTGGTCTTCATTGAATATCCTTCAAGACAAACCTTCCTGCCATATTTTTCTGAAATGGCGATGATTTGTTGAATCCTATTTATCAAAGAGGCAAAGGTAGCAGCAATAATGCGACCTTGAGAGATTTTAAAAATTTCTTCCAAATTTTTTAAAATTTCTTTTTCGGAAAGAGAATGACCCTCTTCTTCGGCATCAGTTGAATCCGATAACATTAATAAAATTTTTCTTTTGCCAATTTCTTTTAATTTTTCAAAATTGGTTGGCAAATCATTTATCGGATTTTGGTCAAATTTGAAATCCGAGGTATGTAAAATATTTCCAATCGGTGTTTCAATAAACAATCCTAAGTTATCAGGAATATTATGGTTTTGTCTAAAGAATTCAATTTTGAAAGCTCCCAATTTGATTTTTGAGCCATCATAAACTTGATTAATTTTTAGTTTAGCTTCGTGGGGAAAATCTTCTTGTCTTTTTAGGATTATCCCCCTGGTTAGTGGTGAAGCAAACATTGGAGGGTGGTGGGTGGGTGGAATACAGATTTTCTCAATCAAATAGGGGACTGCTCCGATATGGTCATAATGGCCGTGAGTAAAGATGATTCCTAAAATTTTTTCTTTTTTATTTTTTAGATAATCAATATTTGGAATTATATAATCCACTCCCGGCATATCTTCTTCTGGTAATCTAAAACCCATATCCAAAATTAAAATCCTACCCTGATATTCAAGGAGCATCATATTTCGGCCAACTTCACCAAGCCCACCCAGGGGAATTATCCTAAGATTCGCTTGTTTTGATTGTTTAGTCATCCATTAAAATTTTCAATTTCCAATTTCAAAATTTTCAATAAATTTTCAATGATTTAATTCTCAATTGAAAATTGTAAAATTGATAATTTATTAGAAATTGAAAATTGAGAATTGAAAATTAATTTTATTGGTGCGGACGGTGGGATTTGAACCCACAAGCCATTTCTGGCACAAGCTCCTGAAGCTTGCGTGTCTTCCAGTTTCACCACGTCCGCCCTCATTATCTCTTGAATACCCCGGATTTTTTAATGGGAGTTTTGTTTTCTGAAATCCAATTGTAAAGTCTTTTTGTTCCTTCTTTTGGAGAAATTTTAGGTTGAAAACCAAAATCATTTTTAGCTCGAGATATATCTGAAATATAAATTTTTTGGTCACCAGACCGCCAAGGTCCAAATTTATAGTTTAATTTTTCATTTTTAATTTTTTCTAAAATCTCAATTAATTCTAAAATTGAAAGAGAAAATTCGGGTCCGCCGCCAATATTATAGGCCTTGCCCCGAGTTTTTTTAATATTCATCGCAGCTAAATCAAAAGCCGAAATTAAATCGTCAATATATAAAACATCCCTAACTTGTTTGCCTGAGCCATAAATCGTCACAGGTTTCCCAAATATTAGACAATTGCAAAACCAGGCTATCCATCCCTGTTCCTCAATTCCAAATTGTCGAGGCCCATAAATAGTCGATTGTCTGAAGACAATTGTATTTAAACCAAAAATTCGGGCGTAGTCAAGAAAATACTGGTCAGCTGCGCCTTTTGAACAGCCGTAAGGCCCGTAGAAATTAAGAGGAAAATTTTCATCAACTCCTTTAATATATTTATTATACTCATATCTTTTTTCTTTTTCAATAGTTGGGATGTAAGATAAATCACCCAGCACTTTATTGGTAGAGCTAAAAATTGCCACCGCTTTACTCTTTGTTTTTCTCATTGCCTCCAAAAGATTAAAAGTACCTAAGGCATTTATCTCAAAATCTTCTCTGGGATTGGTTATTGAAGTAACCATCGTGGTATTATGGCAAACAATATTTCCAATTCCACAAACAAAATTATGAGTCGGGTTTATTTCTAGATCATAAACCCAACCATTGTAATTTATCATTTTCTGCCTTCTTTGATTTAATCCAAGATCGAAATCTTTGCTTGTTTTAAATCCCCAAGATGTCCTCCATTTTTTATTTTTAGGATTGAATTCATAAACTGTAAATTTTTTGCCAAGTAAGGCGAGCAAAAGACTAATTTGATTTGCTAATTTATATGAGGTAGTCTTATATTCCCCGTCTTTTGTACCATCTCCTTCTAATAATTTTTGCCAAAAGAATTCTTGATATTCAGGACTTAAATCAAAAATCCAATCAGGGAAGAATTTTCGATAACTATATTTTCCACAATTTTTAATTAAATAATTAAAAAAATTTTTGTTTGAAAATACAAACACCCAATGATTTTTAATTTTATTGCGAAGGAAAACCCATCCTTTTATACTGAAAACTTTCTCGACTGCCGTTTGGATATTTTCAAGCCACTTTTTATTATTTTGACTGATTTCTATATGATAATCATTCTTTTTTGTGATTGTTGCACATCCTTCAGTAATGTAAGCTGCTAAAATTTCTAATAATCTTTTGTTTACCTTTTTCTTTTTTCTTCTAAATAAATTCACATTTCTTATCGCTAATAACTCAGGATTTTCTTTCGGATTTGATAATTCGAGATTTGCAGAATATATTGAATGATTTGGCGTTGCTTCAATAATTCCCCACTTTTGATTTAATTTAATAATCTTTCCCCCATACCGGTGCCTATAAATTGCCCTAATAGGCATCCATTGACCGCCATTTAAAAAACTCAAAGCTTTGACCTGCTTCCCTCTTAGGAAAATAATCTCCCCCTTTTTAGCTCTTTGGGGTTTATTTATTTTACTTTGTTGTTCCCACAATTTACCAAAAGTCATTGTTCTTGTTCCAACTGTGGGTGTAGACTGAATTGGCACATAGACATTTTCGGGAATACTTTGCGCTGCCAAATGTAAAACTAAATCAGGTTTATATTTCCCAAAAGTTTCTAATAATTTTTTGTCATCTCTAATATCTCCCTTGACAAAAATGAAATTTCCTCCCCGGCTTTTTAACCATTTTAGATTTGCTTTTCCACCGGCACGAGAAAGGTTATCGAAAATAATAACTTTGTAACCTCTTTTTAAATAGTGAGCAGCCGCATTTGTTCCAATAAATCCACATCCCCCGGTAATCAAAATAATATTTTTCATGGTTTTTTCTTTGCCACGTTAGAAATTTGCCAATGAGTTCTTGGGCGACGCACTAATGCGAATAGCATTGTCCGCCTTGGGCGGACTGGCCTATTCGGCCACGTGCGTCGCAAAAGAATTGGAAGTTTAACTATGACATTCAGTATGTTTTGAATTTCTTGTGCAAATTTCTAACGGGGTTTGCCAAAAACAAAAAACTTTTCATCCATTTTTCTTTATCTCCGCACTCTAACCATCTCCCCTTCACTTCTAAACCAAAAACATCTTTTTTGTCTCTTATTATATTTTTTATTGCATTGGCTAAATAAATATCGCCATTTTGAGGTTTCGTCTTTCTAATGTATGGGAATATCTCCGGAGTTAAAACGTATTTTCCAACTAAGGCGAAATTTGAAGGGGGTACCTTTGGTTTCTCAATTATATCTTCTATCTTATATAGACGATTTTTGATTTTTTTTATCTTCGGTACTCCGTAACTAAGAAGTTCTTTTTTCGATTTTTTATAAAGACAAAGCAAGGGTTTTTTAATTTTTTTAAATGTTTCCAAAAGTTGAGCTGCCATTTTTGGTCCTTCATCATTAAAGGAAATATCATCCCCAAATAAAACTAAAAATGGTTCATTTCTAACGAATTTTTCTGCTTTTAAAATTGCGTCTCCATCTCCCAGCGGTTTTTCTTGCAAAATATAGCGATATTTTATTTTTGGAATACTGTTTAAAACTTCGATTGCCTTTATTTTATTTCTTTTTTTTAGGAGGTCTGTGAGTTCTTTTTCTTCTCTAAAATATTTCAAAATATAATTTTTGAAAATCTCTTTTTTTTCAGGCGAAATAACAAAAATGATTTCCCTTACTCCGGTCTCTAATGCTTCTTCAATAATGTATTGAATTACGGGTTTAATTCCCAAAGGGAAAAATTCTTTGGGTATCACTTTTGATAAAGGTAAAAACCTCGTCCCCAAACCGGCTATTGGTATGACTGCCTTTTTTACCCCCCACCACTTTTTTGAAGATTTAGGTAGCTGAAAAACCTCTTTTTTTGAAAGATTATTTTTTTTGAAAAGTGGTGGGGGGTTAATCCTTGCCATAAAGAAAATTAAGATTTTTTGGAAAAGATTTTAAAGGCTTTTTTTCTTTCAATTTTGGAATTTTTTTGTAATTTTTATTTTTGATCCAACCACAAATTGTATAATAATAGCAAAATCCTCTCTTTTTTTCAATGCTTTTGTAATCAGATTTACATTTTTTTGAAGTCCAATTTGCCACTTTTAATGTTTTTGAAGAAGGATTAATTGTCGTGTGGCCAAAATTTGGTGGAATTAAAATAAACTCCCCTCTTTTTGCTCGAAAAAAATAGATATTTTTTACCTCCTTATCTTGGATTAAAAAAAGGGCAAGCCCGGCCAAAACCTTATACAATTCCCCATAATTTCCAATATGATAATGGCCTTTTGTCTTGACGAATTCCTTGCCCAACATTCTTGGTGGAATAATAGTAATATCATATCTTAAATCATCTTTTTCTTTAATTCCCCGATACATATAATAAAGCTCAAAATTATTAGTTTTTTTTAACCAAACTCTGTCATAAAGAACTTTTCTTAATTGATAAAGAAATCTAATCTCCGGCTTCTTAGTTTTAAGTTTTAAGTTTTGGTTTTGACTTTTGACTTTTGAGTTTTGAGATTTTATTTCCATACCCTTTTAGTTTCGATATACCAATTGCTAATGTCAGAAAATCTCTTTGAAGGATCGACAATCACTCCTTCTTTTACCCCTTTAATTTCTTTTGAAACAAGATAATGATAATCGGGATTATATAAAAATATAGCCGGAGCATCTTCGATTATTAATTCTTGAAATTCTTCTAAATTTTTCTTTCTTTCTAACTCATCCAAAGATTTTCGTGCCGTTTCCAAAAGTTCATCAACTTTTTTATTCTCGTAATTTGAGAGATTTAAACCCAATTCTCCCTTTTGGGAAGAATGCCAAAAAGGAAAAGGATCGGGAATCAATTCTAAAATTTCACCAAATAAAAGCGTCTCAAACTGTCTCTTTCGGAGAATAATATCTCTTTCTGAACTGGTAAAGGTTTTGATATCTACGGCTGCTCCCAGCGCTTCCCATTGACTTTTTAAAATTGAAGCAACTTTAACTAAAACCGGGTCGTCAACAGCTGTCACAGTTGTCAAAGAAAAGGAAAGAGGAATAATTTCTTCTGGTTTTTCAAAACAAATTTCATTCAATTTTTCTTGAGTTTTTCCTCTCACCTCACCGGTTCCTTTTTCTAAATCGTAAGGTTTTAAAATATCATCTTTGTATTTTTCTTGGAACAAAATGACGGCCTCTTTTGTTTTTTGACCAAAGTAACCGCTAATTTCTCCTTCCGGATAAATTTCCTTATCTTTTGCCAAACATTTTTGGAGTTCTTCTACTTCTTTACCTTTTGAGCCCAAAGAAAGATTGCTTTTAAATTGAAAAGCCAGTTCCTTTTTTATCGTTTTTTCTCTAAGACCGTCCCCATCTTCGTCTTTGAATCCGGCTTTTTCCAAAATTTCTTTTGCCTTCTCTATATCAAATTGATAAATTTTTGAGGGCTCTTTGAAGTCATAAATATCGGGTAGAATTGGCGAGGAGACAATTTTCCCGAAATTAGAAAGAACTTTATTTAAAACCTCGTTTTTATTTGTTCCGTAATTAAGAGCGACCCTAACCTCTTTTTCCGATAGAACCCTTGAATTTTTTAAATTAAAAAAAACAGCAAAATATCTTGGCAAAGTGAAAGAGTAGAGATTGGTAGAATTGGTAAGATTGGTAAAACTGGTGAGGGAAGTCGGAGAAAATCCTTTTATCTCTCCTTTCGTCCAGGCCTCAAGTAATTTTTCTTCTGAATCAAAAAATCTAAAGGAAATTTTTGGAAGATATGGTTTTTGACCAAAATATGAGGGATTTCCAATTAAATCTAAAGAGATGATTTTTCCTTCTTTATCTTGAAATAAATTTTTTAATTTGTAAAGTCCTGAGCCAATCGGATTTAAATTGGCTGTTGCCAAAAGAAAGTTTTGGGGAGGAATGTTTTCCCAGACGTGTTTCGGTGTTATTTTTAAGGCGCAATTTTCTAAAAAAATAGCTGATTCATTTTTTAATTTAAAACGAACCGCCAGATCAGAAATTTTTTCCACTTCAATTCCTAACCACATTGGTCTTAAAGGACTTGTAATATCCGGATTTTGAATCGTGTCAACAGTGAAAATTATATCATCGGCCGTTAAGGGGACTCCATCTTGCCAAAAAAGATTTTCTTTTAAATAAAATTCATAAACTTTTCCTTCTTCTAAAATTTTGTAATCTTTTGCCAAGTCTGGAACTATTTTTCCATTTTCATATTTCATCAAACCAGAAAAAATGAGCTCGACTAAATCTCTATCGACATCTGAAAGGGGAGCATAAATTGGCTGAATCCATCTCGGAGAACCCACAACCCCCTCAATATATTCACCACCCCGAGCCGGGACAATTTTTGTATTTTTTAAATAAAAATCAATCAAAAGAAAAGAAGAAGAAACAATAAAGATGAAAAAGAAAATAAAAAAAGAAATTTTCTCTTTTTTTGTTAAAACATTAAAGAATTGTCGCCACTGAGATTTTTTTGGCAATTTCATTTTAAAGAATTAAATTAAGTAAAGCCAAAGAGACAAATATGATTCCAAAAATTATTGTTAGCCAAAAAATTTTCTTCTCTAATCCTCTTCTGGTAGCATAAAATCCACCTCCTCCTCCAAAAGCAGCTCCTAGACCTCCTCCTCTTTTTTGTAACAAAATTGAGAGAATTAAAAATATAGCCACTATTATTTGCGAAATTGCTAAATATTCCTTCATGATTTTAATCCTAAAAGAAAATTAATAAGCCAGACAATTATTGTTGTCCAAAAAAGAGAAATTATGCCAAGAATTTGAAATTCTAAAAACAAAATATCCAAAATCCAAATTATTACCATATT
>Ga0210051_1000938_pt1 | contig 28753 bp, 17 predicted proteins | sample CryGey092014_all_FD_185464 | JGI IMG/M metagenome (GOLD analysis project Ga0210051, IMG submission 185464) | Groundwater microbial communities from aquifer - Crystal Geyser CG23_combo_of_CG06-09_8/20/14_all (SPAdes) (version 2) | ecosystem: Environmental > Aquatic > Deep subsurface > Groundwater...
GGGGCACTCTCTAAGTAAGTATGATTTATCTTATCGCAGGTAAGTCCTGCTTCTACTTTCTTTAACCAGTGGTAGGAATAACCTTCCTGTTGCAAAACATATCTTTATAGCCAAAAGCCTGCCCTGCTACATGTGGAAAACACAAAGGTCTTTCCCTCCTTTGTGCCTTCGTGGTGAATGTCATTTTTCCTTGACATTTTCTCCTTTTTATATTATAATTAGTTTCAGGTGAAAAATCGATAAGGAGAAAAGGAGAAGAAGGAGAAATGGAGAACCTGCCTGCCGCAGGCAGGGATGAATTTAATTTTTGCACGATTTGAAATCGTGCCTACATGTAGGCACAAATTCAATTTGTGCCAATTTGACTAATTGAATTGTATGTTACAGGAACTTTATATACATAACTATACCATTATAAAGGACCTGTCCCTTTCCTTTCCCCCTGGTCTAACTGTAATTACAGGCGAGACGGGCACAGGTAAATCAATAATAATAGATGCACTTGGATTCTCACTCGGTGAAAGGCCACGGGGAGGAGTAAAAAAGGATACCTATATTGAATCCTCTTTCAAAAATTGTGGTGTGTCTCTCTCCAAACTTGGCATAAGGAAGGATATCGTAATAATCAAGACAGATATGAAGGAGAGGACACGATATTACCTGAATAACTCGCCTGCTTCCCTGAAAGTCATAAATGAGATAAGAAAAAATCTTATTGATATGGTTGGGAGTCATTCTCACCAGTCTTTTTTCTCTCCCGGTGTCCAACTTGAACTTCTTGACAATTTTGCGGGGCTTAAAAATAAAGTGGATTCCTTCAATAGATTGTACAAACTTCTCTGTAAACGTTCCGACAAACTTGAAAGGCTGAAAAAGGAGATTGAAGAAACAAAAAGAACAGAGGAATTCATAAGATGGGAACTGGAAAGTATAGAACGCCTGAATCCTAAAATTGGTGAGGATAATGAACTTGAAGAGAGACTACAGGTTCTCGAAAATGCTGAGAAACTTTTGCAGATTACGGATGAGTGTCATGCAGTTCTTTCAAAGGACGGGGGGGTTGAAGATCGTATCACAAGAGTCCGCAATCTGATAGCTGAACTTATTCGAATAGACACTCATGGTGATGCATTGGGTAAAAGGGTAGAGAATATCTACTACGAAGTAAAAGATATAGATTCCCTTCTATCTTCCTATACGGAGAAGATAGACCTTGACCCGGAGGAAATTGAAAAAATAAGAACTCGTGTTATGGAATTAAAGGAGCTAAAAAGAAGGTTTGGGGGGAATCTTGAGAGTGTGGTAAAGAAAAGAGACGAGCTGAAGAACAGGCTGAAAGGACTCCATGTAAATGAGGAAGAGAAGAACGAAATAGAGATGGAGGTAGCGGAGATAAAGAAAGAAATAGATACAAGGGCAGAAATTTTATCAAAAGGAAGGATGTCTACTGTTCAGAATTTTAAGAAGCTTGTAATGTCCGAGTTTGCTGACCTGGGTTTGCAAAAGGCGAGATTTGATGTGAGAGTAGAGCAGACTGGTATAAGAGAAACTGGTAAGGATACAGTTGAGTTTATATTTTCTGCCAACCCTGACCAGGAGATGGCATCCTTAGCCAAGATCGCTTCTAGAGGCGAGCTGTCAAGATGTATGCTTACACTCAAGAAGGTTCTTGCAGAGGTGGATAGGATTCCTACTCTTATATTTGATGAGATAGATATAGGTGTATCAGGCAGGGTGGCAGATGCAGTTGGGGATAAGTTGAAAGAGCTATCAGAAAGACATCAGGTTATCTGCATAACTCATTTGCCACAGCTTGCTGCAAAGGCAGATACCCATATAAGAGTGGATAAGGTTTTGCGGAGTGGAAAGACTTATGTTACAGTGAAAGAACTCAGCGGGAAAGACAGAGAAGAAGAGATTGCCAGACTCATTGCAGGCAAGGAAGTAACAGAGAGCGCAAGGAAACATGCAAGAGCACTACTGGGTGATGAAAAAATACTAAAATAATAGCCACAGATTGCACAGATTTTCACAGATTGAAATTCAAAAATTCTAAATTCGAAACCCTAAACTCTAAACAAATTCCAAATTATAAATTCCAAACGATCCTGACTTATCTGGAAAAATTTGGAAAATTGGGATTTAGATATTGTTTACCCCGTGAGATAATTTCATATCTAACGGGGTGAAGGATTTAGAAATTCGGCATTAGAAATTAGTCATTGATTACTTTTGAATGGGGGGTGTTATGAAAGGTATCGTGCTTGCTGGGGGACTTGGAACAAGACTGTATCCTTTAACAAAGATTACAAACAAACATCTTCTGCCGGTGTATGACCTTCCTATGATATATTATCCTATTATGACACTCAGGGAAGCTGGCATTGATGAAATTCTTATAGTTACAGGCGGAAATTCGGCTGGTGAGTTCTTAAGATTGATGGGAGACGGAAGAGAGTTTGGACTCAAAGGGCTTGGTTATACATATCAGGAGAGAGAAGGCGGTATTGCTGACGCACTCTATCATGCAAAGAACTTTGTTGGAGATGATAGTTTCTGTGTGATACTTGGGGATAACATACTCAACGGTTCCATAAAGGAGGGCGTCTCAAATTTCAAAGATGGCGCTATGATATTCTTAAAAGAAGTGGAAAATCCGGGAGAATATGGAGTTGTGGTTATGGAAGGGAAGAGAGTGAAAGGAATAGTGGAAAAACCGAAGGTTCCCCCATCGAACTATGCTGTCATTGGAGTATATGTGTATACAAGTGAGGTATTTGATATCATTCCAAAACTCACTCCGTCAGCGAGAGGTGAACTGGAAATCACAGACGTCAACAATGAATATATAAAACAGGGAAGACTGACTTATGAAATTTTTAAGGGATTCTGGGGAGATGCTGGTGCATCGGTGGATGCCTTACTTGAAGTAAATAACTATGTAGCAAGAAGAAAGAAAGAAGACCAAAATCTCTGGCGTATCCAATAAGGAGTTAGTTTGTTAGTTGGATAGTTCGTTAGATCTAGCAGACTAACAAACTTTCCACTCTCATGAAATCCCTGCCCTGTGAAATAAATTATTTCACAGGGTGAATGGTTTCTTAAATTTGGGATTACCCTGTGCTTTTCCTTTTTTTCCTCATAGCCATACCAGAATGGACTGTTGGCTGCTATTTTGCTGCAGACAATGGGCTTGATTATGCCGTTCTGGATGATATGAATGAACTGACAAGCGTGGGCTCTACGCCATCTGTAACGGTGGTGATACAGGTAGATAGACTTGGTAAGGCAGAGAGATATTTCGCTCAAAAGGATAGTCTTGTTCTTTTGCAGGAAATAGGAGACATAAATTCCGGTGATCCCGAAACCCTGAAGGAGTTTGGAAGGTGGCTGGGGATGTATTTCTCTGCAGAGCATTATCTTTTGGTTGTATGGGACCATGGAAACGGATGGGAGAAGAAGGGCATATGTTATGAGGGTTCGAGTTTCATATCCATTGCGGGAGGGGAATTCAGAGAGGCAATAAAGTCTATAAGTTCATCGCTTGGAAAGAATATAGATGTCCTTCTACTTGATGCCTGTCTTATGCAGATGGTTGAGGTTGCGTCAGAGGTTTATCCATTTGTTGATTTTATGGTAGGTTCTGAACAGCTTGTTCCAGATTTTGGCTTCCCCTACGATAAGATATTACTCATGTTAACATCCGAGCCATTAGTAGAGATAAAGGCATTTTCCGATAGTATTTCAAGTTTTTATGTGCAATACTGCAAGAAGGAGGGAATAGATGGTCAGGCTTCAAGTATGAAACTTGTATCGTTTACAAATCTCTTACAATCTATCAAGAGTCTAATCACACTGTTGAGGAGCGACCCACAGAATTCGTTAATCAGGAGTGCAAGGGATAGTGTTCAAACCTTCAATTTTGCCACGCTTCCCCCACCCATACCACAGAACCAGTATATTGATATATGTCATTTTGCCGAAATTATCTCTGAGGGAGATGATGAGATTGCGTCTACTGCAGAGAGGGTAGCAAGTCTAGCCCGTACCATAATGTTTTCAACGCATACAGGCGAAAGCCTTAAGAATTCAAGAGGTTTATCTGTCTGGTTTCCTTATACATACTCTGAGTTTTTATTCAATTATTTGAAATATAGAAAACTTGTCTATGCAATGACAACTGAGTGGGAGAAATTTCTCTTTTCATATTATGGAGTTCCTGATACCATACCTCCTATGGTTCCCTGTCCGCTACCAGCAGAGATATTTGGCAACTCCTACACGATAAGATGGGAAGCATCTTACGATCTGACGTACATTTCGGAATACGAACTTGAAGAGATAAGAGATGTACAGGTGGTTTTGCAAGATGGATGCGAAGATTTTTATAATTTTGATGGAGAGGGATTTGTTGTATCAGCCCATCTACCTCATTCTGGGGAAGGATGTTTCTTTACAGAGGGTGGGTGGCTTGTATCAAAAGAGAGATTCCATAAGGGTAGTTTCAGCTTTTTCAGGCATCAGAGAGGAGGAAGCCTTCGGATTCTCTCCTCAAAAGACCTGGTTGATTGGAGCGAAATTGCCGCTTTCTTAGACAATACAGAATGGATATCTGAAACAATTGACATAGATACAGAATCTTATGTTAAAATTGAGTTTTCTGGTGATAACTCATGGGTATATATAGATGATATATCAGTTCTTTCTTTTGGCGATGAAGAGATTGTATACAGAGGAATGAACAATTCATATACGGTAACAGATAGACCAAATGGTAGATACCACTACCGTGTGAGAGCTCATGATGGAAGTGAAAATATGTCAGAATGGAGTGAGATTTTAAAAGTGGCAATTACAAGTTACCTTTCTCCTTATAACTATCCAAACCCATTCAATGAGGGGACATACATCGTATATGACATACCCGAAGACGGATGGCTTTCTATCTTTACCGTGTCTGGAAATCTGGCAAGAGAGTTTGAGGTAAAGAAAGAACATGACCACATATTCTGGGATGGCAGAAATGAGGATGGTAGGAATGTGGCGTCGGGTATATATATTTGCCGTCTCAGATCGGGTAATCTCTCCTTCCTATTCAAAATCGCCTGCGTGAGATAACCCTCCTAATGCAGACTGAAGACATAAGACCTTCCCTTATCGGAGTAAAAACCTGTCTCACAATAAACTTATATGTATAATATGGTTCTTCTCTAATTTAGTGGGTTCATATGCTAAGCAAAAGCTGTACTGGTCTATAAATAAGGCTTTTTGCATTTGGGAAGGTATGTCTCCTTCTTAGGATATACTCTGTTTTGGCTGAACAAGAATGCAGTAGCCCCGCAAATGCGGGATTTCCGTTTCACTCCAACTTGCTACTGCATGCATTACCAAGGTAATGCACTCCAGTCTCACTTCAACTTGCTACCGAATGCCCCGCTAAGGCGTAGCACTCTGACTACACGCTGCTTGTTACTGCAAAACCCCTGAAAAAATACTCTTCCTCTGCAAGAACCCATCTTTAGTGGCGATTTAGAGTTAAAACCTACTATAGACTGAAGACCGAAGACATACCTGCCGGCAGGCAGGATAGGCAGGTGTGGTTTTTCAGAACTCTCCCCAAAAAAAACTTGACTAATAGACATTTTTGTGATATAATTATCAGGATTTTTAATAAGCCTTTCAGAGGAAAGGGGAAAAAGTATTGAAGTTATGCAGTGCTGCAGTTGAGTGAGTTAGGTGAAAGACGTAGGGCAAGGCTTCAGCCTTGCAAATCAAAGCAAACCTAAAGGTTTGCCCTACTTTGGACGGTATCCCCCACCGATGGCGGGGTGATCTCCCTGTCCGATAGATCCTGTAAGGAGGTTATGTGTTTAATAATGTTCAAGATGTTCTCAACTCCTGTAAGGATTCCCTCACCCTTACAAAAGAGGGTGTTCAAATTATCAATGCCGAGGATTTTAGAGAAAGAATGATTGACCGTCTTGTTTATACATCAGTCTTTCATCAGGATAAGGAATTGGTTGAGGTTTGTCAATACATTATCTTTGAGGCGGCGAAAAAACTGGGTATCATTCCCGCTTCTATCTATAAGTTCTACCAGGGAATGGCAAAGAATGAGTACGGGGGATTCAGTGTTCCTGCAATAAATATTCGTGGATTGACCTATGATGTGGGCAGGACTCTGTTCAGGGTAGCAAAAGAAAAGAAAGTAGGAGCATTTATTTTAGAAATTGCCCGGTCGGAAATTAGCTATACAAAACAACAACCAGATGAGTATACGACCGTTTTACTCGGCGCAGCTGTAAAAGAAGGTTACAGGGGACCGGTCTTTATCCAGGGTGACCATTTTCAAATAAATGCCAAAAAATATAAAGATGATAAAGAAGAAGAGATTGAGTCTCTCAAGAATCTTGTTCAGGAGGCGATTGCTGCCGAAATCTACAACATAGATATCGACAGTTCGACCCTGGTGGATGTTGAAAAAGACACCCTCTGGGAACAGCAAAAACCTAATTTTGAGCTTACTGCTGAGTTTATTAAAATAATAAGGGACATTCAGCCGGAAGACATTATGATTACCGTCGGGGGTGAAATTGGGGAGATTGGGACAACAAATAGTACTGTGGAGGACTTAAGAACCTATATGGATGGTTTGCTAAAAATTCTCAAAAAAGATGGCTATGAGACACCTGGACTTAGCAAGATAAGTGTTCAAACTGGCACCACACATGGAGGTGTGGTACTTCCTGATGGCAATCTTGCCAAAGTGAAAATTGACTTTGATACCTTAAAAAGACTGTCCAGAGTTGCAAGAGAGGAATACGGTTTAGCCGGCGCAGTTCAACATGGTGCTTCGACACTACCGGAGGAAGCTTTTGATCTTTTTCCAAAAGCAGAAACCTGTGAAGTTCATCTGGCAACCGACTTTCAAAATATTATTTATGGTCATCCTTTGCTGCCTCGAGACTTTCGAGAGAAAGTATACAATTACCTGAGCGAGGGATTTGGAGATGAACGGAAAAAAGATGAAACTGACGCTCAATTCTTTTACAAGACTCGAAAACGAGGATTTGGACCCTTCAAAAAAGAGTGGTGGGACCTTCCTGCAGAAGTAAAAGATAGCATTATGAGCGAACTTGAGCTACGCTTTGAACTTCTCTTTAAGAAACTTCGGGTTGAGGACACGAAAAACCTTGTAGAAAGCAAGACGAAAACATCAATTTTACTGACAAAAATGCCTGAAGCGCTTCACAGGATTCTCTGAGGACGATGCGAACACATAAGAATATTTAGAAATGAAGCCACTGGTTACATAAGCCACAGATTACACAGATTATACTGATTTTTTAAATCCGTGTAATCAAAAAAATTATGAGACAAAGAAAAGAAGAATTTCTTTATGAAGAGCTAACTTATAAGATCGTTGGTATCGGAATGAAAATACATAGAGAACTGGGTCCAGGTTTTCTGGAAGCTGTTTATGAAGAAGCCATGATTATAGAACTTCAAAAAGCTGGTATTATCTTTAAAAACCAGGTTGAACTTGATGTTTACTATCGAGGAGAAAAACTCAATAAAAAATATAGAGCCGATTTTATCATAGACGATAAAGTGCTTGTTGAACTAAAAGGAACACATGGATTAACCGAGACTGATGAAGCTCAAATGATTAACTATCTTAAAGCTACAAAGTTACAGGTGGGGCTTATGCTCAATTTTGGAAAAAGTAGTCTGGAATGGAAACGGATTGTTTATTGAAGCATCGGATTACACTAATCATTGAATTAGAATCTGTGTAATCAGTGAAATCAGTGGCTTGAAATCAGTGGCTACAAGAGGAGGTTATAAACATGAAGAAAGAAATCTTGGCTATTGTGGTTGGTGGTGGACCAGCACCAGGCATTAATGGAGTCATCAGCTCAGTCACTATTGAGGCAATTAATCTTGATAAGAAGGTGATTGGTATTGTAGACGGGTTTAAATGGTTATCACGGGGAATTAGCGATAGGATTTTACCTCTCACAGTTTCTGATGTCTCCCGGATTCACACAAGTGGTGGATCAATTCTGGGAACCTCTCGGGAAAATCCAGGGGGAGATTCCCAAAAGATGGCTAATGTGGTGGACATTCTTAAAAAAATGGGTGTAACCTATTTGGTAACAATCGGAGGAGATGATACTGCATTTACGGCAAGTGAAGTTGTAAAGGCAGTTGGAGGTAAAATTCGGGTGGCTCATGTACCTAAAACCATTGATAACGATCTACCACTCCCTGATGATATGCCAGCATTTGGCTTTGAAACTGCCCGTCATGTCGGTACTAAAATTGTTCAGAATCTTATGGAGGATGCGAAAACGATTACTCGCTGGTATTTTGTAACGACTATGGGACGAGAAGCTGGCCACTTAGCCATTGGAATTGCAAAAGCTGCTGGTGCAACACTGGCAATTATTCCTGAGGAATTCTCAAAATCCAAGCATATACAACTTTCAACTATTGCTGACATTCTTGAGGGTGCGATTATTAAACGAAGAGCTATGGGTAGAAATGATGGTGTTGCGGTAATTGCTGAGGGTTTAGCAGAAAAAATTGGTAAGGACGAGTTGGAAAGCCTTGCAGAGTTAGAGAGAGACGAACATGGACACATTCGTCTTTCAGAAATTGATATTGGTAAATTCCTGAAAAATGAGGTTAAAAAAAGACTTACAGAAAGAGGAATTGATATGACTATTATAAATACCAATGTAGGATATGAGGTTCGTTCAGCTACCCCAATTCCATTTGATGTTGAATATACAAGAAATCTGGGCTATGGTGCAGTAAAGTATCTTTTTAATGGTGGTTCCAACGCTATGATTGCTTATCGTTCGGGGAAGCTTGCCCCCATACCTTTTTCTGAGATCATTGACCCCAGGACCGAAAGGACCAGTGTTCGACTTGTTGATATCAATTCCGAATCTTACGAAGTAGCCAAAGCCTATATGATAAGATTAAAAAAGGAAGATTTTGATGATAGAGAAAATATAGAGCGGCTTGCTCGGGCTGGTAATCTCTCTCCTGAAGAGTTTGAAACCCGTTTTCGCCACATTGCAATATAGTATTAAGAAAAAAGGAAAAATCTGGACGCAGATTAACGCAGATTATTCGGTTTTAATAACCTCAGAAGAAACAATATGGTCAGGGTTAGAATTGCACCATCGCCAACCGGCTTTCTGCATGTAGGAACTGCAAGAACTGCTCTCTATAACTTTCTTTTTGCAAGAAACAAAAAAGGAAAGTTTATCTTAAGAATAGAGGATACGGATATAGAACGGTCAAGCGATGAAATGGTGAATGTCATTATTGAATCTCTTAAATGGATGGGACTTCACTGGAATGAGGGCCCTTATTTTCAGTCGGAAAGGCGTGACATATACAGGAAATATACAGATAAGCTACTTCAAGTGGGATTGGTTTATCCCTGCTATTGCACAAAAGAGGAGATAGAAGAGAGAAGAGAAAGGGTCATAGAGAAAAAGAAGGCATGGAAATACGATAGAAGATGTCTCTATCTTACTCAAAAAGAGAAGGAGCAGTTTGAAAGCAAGAAAGCAAAAGCGCTCAGGTTCAAGGTTGAAAAATCAAGTTCTTTTGAGGATTTACTCCATGGAAAGATTGAAAGGAGCAAAGACAATATAGAGGACTTCGTTATTGTAAAATCAGACGGTATGGCAACCTACAACTTTGCTTGTGTAATTGACGATCATTTAATGGAAATTACGCATGTAATAAGGGGAGAGGACCATATATCAAATACACACAAACAGACTCTTCTGTATGAGGCATTTGGATGGGCACCACCTGAATTTGTACATCTTCCTTTAATACTCGGTCCTGATAGAGCAAAACTCTCCAAGAGGCACGGTGCAATATCTGTGCTTGAATACAGAGATAAAGGATTTCTACCGGAGGCGTTTGTCAACTTTCTTGCACTTTTAGGGTGGTCACCGGGTAATGACAGGGAGATAATTTCTTTCGATGAGATGATAGAACTCTTCTCGCTTGAAAGGGTAGGAAAGAGAGGAGCCGTGTTTGATATAAAGAAACTTGAATGGATGAACGGAGAGTATATCAAGGCAATGAACAACAGTGAACTCCTGCATCGGCTGTTACCATTTATTGAAGATAAACCCGGGATAGAAGAGAAAGAAGAAGAATATATTCTTCATGTGATAGGTCTTCTGAAGGAAAGATTATTCCTTCTTTCCCAGTTTTGGGAACTTGGTTCATATTTTTTTATACCACCAGAGCAATATGACATTGAGAGCTTCACAAAATATGTGAAAAAGGGCAGGGCAGAGACAAAAAAAGAAAAAATTGAAGAAGTGATAAAGACATTTAAGGAGCTAAAGAAGTTCGACAGAGAGGCGGTTGAATACTGCGTAAGGGGCGTTGCAGAGGGTATGGGTATAAAGGCGGGCCTCATAATACACCCAATAAGGTTTGCACTCACGGGAAAAACCTTCGGGCCGGGGCTCTTTGAGTTAATGGAAATACTCGGAAGGGAAAAGTGCATAAAGAGGCTTGAGTATTTTGTTGAGAATATAATACCACAGTACAATATCAAAAATTAAATATGGATTCAGCGAATGCAAAATAGCGAAATATTGCTGTCCATTGTTAGCAGTGGCAAGCCACTGCACTCCAATCTGTACGGCGAATGAGTGGAATGCCCCATCTTGCTGGATGCAAATATATTTGGCACGAATTGAATTCGTGCCTACAAATGCTTTACAGGAGAAAGAAGAAAAAAATCTGTGTAAATCCCTGCTCCACACCTATGTATAGGTGCGGGGTGAACGTCCTAAAGATTTAAGATAAGGAGAGAGGTATGAATGACTTTGAATTGATAAAGAGAGGAACAGCAGATATAATAACGGAAGAGGAGTTGAAAGAAAAGCTTGGAGCAGGACAGCCGCTCAGAGTGAAGCTTGGCATAGATGCTACAGGACCAGATATTCATTTGGGATTTGCTGTACCCTTGAGGAAACTCCGACAATGTCAGGAACTCGGGCATATTGCAGTTCTTGTTATAGGCGATTTTACAGCGAAGATTGGTGATCCATCAGGAGAGTCAAAGACAAGACCCGTTCTCACGGATGAGGAGATAGAAAACAATATGGCAAGATACAAGGAGGACATATTTACGATATTGCTACCGGAAAGAACAGAGTTCAGATATAACTCTGAGTGGAGTGCACCCTTAAGCTCTACTGATGTAATTAGACTTGCTCAGAAGGTGACACTTGCAAGGATTATAGAGAGAGACGATTTTGAAAAGCGATTAAAAGAGAATACCTCGATATCACTTCATGAGTTGTTGTATCCCATTTTTCAGGCATATGATTCTGTTTTTATAAATGCGGATATAGAACTCGGTGGTACCGACCAGACATTCAATCTTCTTATGGGAAGGGAACTCCAGAGGGAGTTTAAAAAGACTCCCCAGATATGCATCATACTGCCTTTGCTTGAAGGACTTGATGGTGTACAAAAGATGAGTAAATCATACAATAACTACATTTCAATAAAAAACCCACCGGGTGAGATGTTTGGCAAGATTATGTCCATTCCTGATTCGCTTATAGTGAAATACTATGAACTGTGTACAGACCTCCCACAGGAGAAGATTGAAAAAATAAAAGAAATACTTGCATCTGGGGCTAATCCCAGGGATATGAAGGCAAGACTTGCAAAAGAGATAGTAAAGATGTATCATTCAGAGAAAGCAGCGGTTGAGGCAGAAAGGGAGTTTGAAAGGATTTTCAGGGAGAAGGGCATCCCAGATGACATTGGTAGTTATACGCTTAAGGGAAAGATCTGGATAGTGCGATTGCTTCAAAATGTGGGATTTGCCACAACAGGCAGTGAAGCAAGAAGACTCATAAACCAGGGTGCAGTTGAATTAGATGGAGAGGTTATTAAAGATGTGAACTATGAGGTTGACAGAGGTGGTGTATTGAGAGTGGGGAAGAGGAGATTTATAAAATTGGTGAAATAGATTTTTTCTTTAAGAGAGATTTTTATACTTTTTTATAGTTTAAACCTTGTACGCAACTTTGGCATAAGGAGGATAAAAGTATGAAAGGACAATCATCCAAGTCCGAACCTCTGCAAAGGAGGAGAGCCACCATGGGACTTATCAAACCCCTTGGGCATGTCCCTAACTTAGAGGAGCATGTACAACTCGATTGGTGGCGACGCATCTTCAATTCAATCTACTTAAAAACAGATGCAGATGTGGTGAATGATCAGCGCATCACCAGAGAAGAAGTTGACCTATTCTCAGAAATTCTCAAGATATCACCAGAAGATAAGATTTTGGATTTATGCTGTGGACAGGGACGACATTCTCTTGAACTGGCAAGGCGGGGATTTCGAAATGTTGAAAGTTTGGATCGGTCCCACTACTTGATTCAAAAGGCAAAAGCACAGGCGAAAAAAGAGGGTCTGAATGTTAAATTTAGAGAAGGAGATGCAAGAAAAGTCCCATACCCACCTGATACCTTTGATGCGGTGATGATCCTGGGAAACAGTTTTGGCTATTTTGAAACGATCCGGGGTGATATGAGAGTTCTGCAAGAGGTTTTAAGGGTACTCCAGCCCTGGGGACGACTTCTCATCGATGTTGCGGATGGGGAGTATTTACGGGAACGCTTTCAGCCCAGATCCTGGGAGTGGATAGACAAAAAGCATTTTGTCTGTCGGGAGCGTTCACTTTCACTGGACAAACAGCGTATAATCTCACGAGAAGTGGTTACCCATGTGGAAAAGGGTATTATTGCGGATCAATTTTATGCCGAGAGAATATATACACAAGACAGCCTGAGCGAACTTCTGAAAACAACGGGCTTCAGCAAAATTACTATACATGGTACGATGTCGCCTGATTCACTGCGAAATCAGGATTTAGGGATGATGGAGAGGCGAATTATTGTTACCGCTGTAGTCCGTAAAGAGTGGACACCAATAAAAGTCAAGAGAAAAATGACCTTAAGAAATGCGGTTGTGCTCCTCGGTGATCCCACAAAACCCGATCCCCTGAAGCCTTTAGGTATCTTTGATGACGATGACCTCTATACGATCGATCAACTGAAAGGCGCAATGAGAGAATTGGAGCAGACCGGAAATTATCGTTTTAAATACCTTGCCAATCACGATACCCTCGTTCAAGACCTTGTTAAAATCAGAGAAAAGGGGAAAATAGACATTGTATTTAATCTGTGTGATGAAGGGTATTCCAATGATGCAAGGGAAGAACTACATGTGCCAGCTTTGCTGGACATAATAGGGATTCCATATACAGGATCTGGACCTCAATGCCTTGCTTACTGCTACGACAAATCATTGGTGCGCGGCATCGCCCAAGAGATGGGGATTCCTGTGCCCGAAGCCTTTTTCATAAAGCCAGAAGATACAACTTTTGAACTTCCGTTTGGTTTTCCTGTCATCGTAAAACCAAACTTCGGGGATTCCAGTTTTGGGATCACTCAAAGGAGTGTGACAAACAACTTTGAGGAACTTGTCAATGCTATTTCAGAAATTAGAGAGAGATTTGGCTGTGATAAACCCATTCTTGTTGAAGAATTCCTTACCGGGAGAGACTTAAGTGTGGGGATTATAGGAAATCCCCCCGAGGTCTATACTGTATTACCGATTATCGAGGAAGATTACTCAATGCTCCCAGAGGGACTTCCGAAGATCTGTGGATATGAGGCTAAGTGGCTCCCAGATTCGCCTTATTGTAATCTACGGTCAATTCCATCCAAACTACCGGAGGAAACGGAAAAATTCATTGTTGAACGCTGTTTAAAACTATTTGAACGGCTTGAATGTAGGGATTACTCCCGATTTGATTGGAGGCTTGATTCAGAAAGCAATCCGAAACTACTCGAGGTGAATCCAAATCCGGGGTGGTGCTGGGATGGTCATCTTGCCAAGATGGCAAAAATTGCAGGGATGTCGTATACTGAAATGCTTAAAATGATATTGCATGCTGCTGATCAAAGGTTAAAACTATCAGAGGAGAGTGTATTTGAGAAAACTAAAATGGAGAAACCAAATATATGAAAATCTGGATTCTTGCCAAGAAAAAAACTTTTGACTCTTTCGAGAACAGGCGTTTTCAAGAGGAAGCCAAACGAACAGGCGTAGAACTTCAGATGGTTGCCCCTGAAGAATTCGATATTATCGTTACAAAAGAAGGACGAAAGAGCATCCTTCACAACGGCAATCCTGTTGATTTACCGGACTGTTTGATCCCAAGAATGGGTGCAGGCACAACATATTTTGCTTTAGCGGTGATACGACATCTTGAAAGACTGGGCGTTTTTGTTCTAAATTCTAGCCAGAGTATAGAGACTGCCAAAGATAAACTGGCAACCCTGCAAATTCTTGCTGCAAATAATGTCCCAATTCCTAAAACTATGCTTGCTAAGTTTCCCTTGAATATTGATTTTGTTGAAAAGGAATTCATGTACCCATTGATAATAAAGACTGTTTCAGGCTCTTATGGAAAAGGAGTTTTTCTTTGCGAGAATAGAGCCCAGTTGGAAGACATTGCAGACCTCATAGAAATTTCTAAAGACCCAAAAATTAATGTAATCATTCAGGAATTTGTTACTTCCAGCAAAGGAAAGGACATTCGAGTTTTTGTTGTAGGTGGAAGGGCTATTGGAGCAATGTTAAGGACAGCCAGGGAAGGAAAGTTCAAAGCCAATTTTTCTGCAGGAGGAACAGTTGCACTTTTTAATCTTAATCCTCCAGTGGAGTGGCTTGCCGTGGAATTAGCTAAGCTTGTGGGGCTGGATGTAGCAGGCATAGATATTCTTTTTGATGGTAATGGTTATAAAGTTTGCGAGGTAAACTCATCACCTGGATTTGAAGGCTTTGAAAGGGCAACGGGCCTGAATGTTCCGCAAGAAATTTACAATTATATTCGAGTTCGTTTGGAAGGTTCTCTGTAATGGGGAAAATGCACCTAACACAGTGTAAAAAACTGCGCTTCGCACGTTCCTTATCTGCGGCAAGCAAATTCTGATTACGCAGAATTTCTTTTAAACCTTGAAGGGAGGTGAATTGTAATGGCCTGACTCATTAAGAAGATATCAAAAAAGGCAGGTCTTATCCCAAGGACTCTCGTTCATATAGGAGAGAAAAAGACTGAAAAGGTAAGGATTACAATCATTGCTACAATATTTATTCCCTTGACCTCCATAACAGGTATCTATGGTATGAATTTTCAGTATATGCCAGAACTTAGATGGCGCTGGAGTTATTTTGGTGTTTTATTTGTAATGGTGATTATGGGTATTGGAATGGTAAATTATTTCAGGATAAAAAAATGGTTGTAGGAGGTGGTTAAATGAATGGAATATATTTTCTTGTGCCGACTTTGCTTGTGGTCTTTGTGTCTTTTCTCATAGTAAGAGCTGCCGCTATTGCCTTGATGATGACCGGGATGGATGAGAATAGGGCGAGATTTCAGGCACTATCAGCTTTCTCAGGGACCGGATTTACAACGAAAGAAGCAGAATCCGTCGTGAACAATCCTTTAAGGCGGCGTATTATTACCTGGCTTATGATACTGGGTAATGCGGGGATTGTTACAGTCATTATAACTGCAACAACCTCCTTTGTAACCAGCAAGGGTTATCAGCTATCCATTAATGTTCTAATTCTTCTTGTGGGAATATATCTAATCTACAAAATCGTAACTCGTAAAGGATTTACAAGAAGATGGGAAAGTTTTATAGAGGATAAGCTCGTAAAATCCCATGTCTTTGAGGAGGGTGTAACTGAGGATCTTCTTCATCTCTTTGAAGGCTATGGTCTCGTGCGGGCAATTATTACAGAAAACTCTCCTTTTGTTGGTAGTTCTCTGTCAGAATGTGAATTAAGTGGGAAGGGATTACTGGTTCTGGGTATTGAACGAGACAAAGATTGGTTTCCTATTCCAAAAGCGAAAGAGACCATAAACGAGGGCGACAGACTTGTTGTGTACGGTCATCTTAGGATCTTGAGGGAACTATTCAGAGAGTAATGACGATGCTTGACTCAAACGAACACCACCATACCATGGCTGTGAGATGTTAACATGACATTTGCAGTTAAAGACACCTTAACGGAAGAAGAAATCCAATCTGGTCTTGGAAGTATCATCAGAGAGGGATTAGCCACTCAAATGATGGTAACACTGACAGGTGGTGTCTTCTTGGTCGCCTTTGCATTGAAGCTTGGAGCTTCTAATTTGGTGATTGGGCTTCTCGCTGCCATCCCTCCGTTAGCGCAGCTGATTCAGATTCCTTCAATTTATTTAGTTGAGAAATATCGGGTTAGGCGAACAATTACTGTGTATGCAGCTGCTTTAAGCAGAATATTCTGGTTGCCGATTGCTGTGATCCCACTCCTATTCTCAATTCAAGCAGGGTTGACCTTTCTTATTATTGCACTGGCACTAAATGCAGCCTTTGCTGGTGTGGGGGGCTGCAGCTGGAATTCATGGATGCGCGACCTCATACCGCAAGATCGATTGGGTGCGTTTTTCTCGAAAAGAATGAGTTTATCTGCCGGATTGGGTATCCTACTTAGTTTGGCTGCTGGATTTTATATTGACTACTGGAGAAAGCTATTTCCTGATTATGAATTATATGGCTATTCAATCCTCTTTTTCCTTGGATTCCTTGCGGGTATGCTTGGTGTTTACTTTATATCAACCATTCCAGAGCATCGCATGGCATACATACAGAAAAACCCAAATTTTTTAAAGTTGATCTTACAGCCGTTCAGAGATGCCAACTTCAAAAATCTCCTTATGTTTTTGGGCTCCTGGAATTTTGCCGTCAATTTAGCTGCCCCCTTTTTTACCGTGTATATGCTTAAAAGATTACAATTGGACATGTCATTTATTATTGGTTTTACTGTATTGAGTCAACTAACAAATCTTGCATTTTTACGAATTTGGGGAAGATTTTCAGACCGTTTCAGTAACAAATCGGTGCTTGGTGTCAATGGACCTTTATTTATGATGTGCATCCTCGCATGGACTTTTACAACATTGCCTGGGAAGTATATATTAACTATTCCGTTATTGGTAGTCATACACATCTTTATGGGCATTTCCACGGCAGGGGTAACTCTGGCTTCGGGAAACATCGGGCTTAAATTGGCGCCAAAAGGGCAAGCAACGGCATATTTAGCTACAAACAGTCTTGTTAATTCGTTGGCAGCAGGTATTGCACCAGTTTTAGGTGGTAAATTTGCCGACTTCTTTGCAGGACGTGAACTTTCCTGGGTGCTAAAATGGACGAGTCCAGGGGGAGGACTGACTTTTCAAACATTGAACTTGCAACAGTGGGATTTCTTCTTCGTCTTCGCATTCTTAATTGGTTTGTATTCCATCCACCGATTGGCTATGGTCAAAGAAGTTGGTGAGGTTAAAGAGAAAATTGTCCTCCAGGAACTTGTTTCAGAGATAAGAAAAGAAATGAGAAATCTTTCCACCGCTGGTGGACTTCGCCAAGTGATTCAATTTCCGTTTTACATTGTTAAAACTACCTTCAAAAGGCGACGGTGAGGTATATAAAAATTTGTTATCATTTGAACCTACTAGCTTGAAAAAACCACTCTTACAAGATGAGAAAGAATATAGTAAAATGGCTTGAGATAGCGATTGGAACGGGATTTTTTACTGGATATCTTCCCCTTGCGCCTGCAACCTGGGGTAGTGGATTTGCACTCCTCATTTTCTTCCTCATTCCTAAAATCATATGGCTTCAATCCATTATTATCCTCTTTCTCTTCTTTTATGGTCTTTATCTCTCTGGAAAATTAGAGAAGATGTGGGGGGAGAGGGATGCGAAGAGGATAGTGATAGATGAGGTATGTGGGATGTTCCTCTCTCTATTTCTTATATCTTGGAGCTGGAAAACTGGTATACTTGGATTTCTTCTCTTTCGTTTCTTCGACATCGTAAAACCGTTCCCCATAAGGAGATCACAAGTTCTCCCCTGTGGGTGGGGGATTATGACAGATGATGTAATTGCCGCTTTTTATACGAATATTATATTGAGAATTATAATATGGATGGCATCAGGTCTTTGATTTTAAAGTTCAAGCCTCCTTTCAGTCTCTTCTTTCAGGGTAGGGTTTCCACTGACCCCGTCAACATTTGCAGGGCTAAAGCCCTGCCCTATCTTTATCGCGACCGGCCTGCCTGACGGCAGTCAGGGAGGTCGCTCCTACCGTTATCCCCCACATTTCCTCTGGATTATCCAGCTTCTGTTAGGACTATTTTATCCCTATATCTTGTAAGTATGCTCTTTTTTATAATACCGTTTTCTGGTTTTTGCAGATTTGGGTCGTCCTCGAGCAATCGTATTGCCTCATCCCTTGCCCTCACAAGAAGTCTTGTGTCCATTATAAGGTCTGGCGATGACAATTCAGGTATCCCTGATTGTCTTGTACCAAAAAACTCTCCTGGTCCTCTTATCTTTAAGTCTTCTTCCGCTATTTTAAAACCATCATTCTCATTCTCTATCACAGACAGCCTTCTCTTTGCCTCTTCACCAAGTCTTTGGAGCGTAAGAAGGATACAGTAGGATTTCTCCTTTCCTCTTCCTATTCTTCCTCGAAGTTGGTGGAGTTGTGCAAGACCAAATCGTTCTGCATGTTCAATCACCATCACAGTTGCGTTTGGTACATCTACACCAACCTCTATGACCGTTGTAGATACCAGAACTTGTATCTCTCCATCCCTGAACGCCCTCATTATCTCCTCCTTCTCTTTTCCTTTCATCCTTCCATGCAGAAGACCGACTTCATATTTCCTAAAAACACTCCTTTTTAGTTTTTTATACCCTTCTTTTGCGGCTTCAAGATCAAGTTTCTCAGATTCCTCAATTAGTGGATAGACTATATATGCCTGCCGACCCAAGTCAATTTTTTCCCTTGTAAACTCATATATATTCTTTCTCTTTCCTGTCCCTTGCACCCATTTTGTAACAACCGACTGCCTGCCTGCTGGAAGTTCATCAAGAACGGAGATATCAAGGTCACCATACAATGTGAGAGAGAGGCTTCTCGGTATTGGAGTAGCAGTCATAACCAGCAGGTCTGGATATTCTCCCTTTTCTTTGAGTGCCAGCCTTTGCATAACACCAAAGCGGTGCTGTTCATCAATTACACAGAGACCAAGACATTTGAACTTAACCCCTTCCTCAATGAGTGCATGTGTGCCAATCACGATACCCGCCTTGCCACTTTGGATCTTTTTAAATATCTCTTCCCTTTCCTTCGCAGGAGTGCTACCAGTTAGAAGATACGGTACCACATCCTCGCTTTCCAGATTCGAGAGAAGGTGTGAGAGAACGAAATAATGCTGTTCCGCGAGAACCTCTGTAGGTGCCATAAGAACAGCCTGATAACCCGATTCGACTGCCTTGAGCATACATATAGTTGCAACTATGGTCTTTCCCGAACCTACATCTCCCTCCAACAGTCTGTGCATCTGATAAGGACTTTCCATATCAGAGAATATTTCTCGTAATACCCTCCTCTGTGCCTTTGTGAAATCAAATCCAAGATATGAAAGAAGTGCCCTTGCATATGTGCAACCCTCCTTAAATTTTATTCCCTTATTTTTCTTTTCAAGTCTCCTCTTTTGCATTATTATTTCAAAGAGAAATAGTTCTTCAAAACCAAGTCTCTCCTTTGCTTTTTCTGTCTCTACTATGGATATTGGAAAATGGAGACATTTCAATGCAGTAGTGAGGAGATAGAGGTTATTTCTTAGGATAATATCCTGTGGAAGTGTCTCTGTTATATGGTTTATATATCTCTCACATCCCAATCTGGTTATCCTTCTTATGTCACTTTGACGGAGACCAGCTGTGAGAGGATAAACAGGAATTATAGGGAATGAGGCAAGACTGGGGTCGGTGTCTATCTCTGGATTAATAAATCGCATCTTCCTTGCAAAAAATGTGGTCTTGCCAATCAGTCCAACTTCATCGCCATCCCTGAATCTGTCTTTCAAAAATGGGGAGTTGAAGAAACCACACTCAAGGGATCCTGTCCCATCATCTATCCCAAGTGTAATTATTTCTCCTTTTCTAGAGAATCTTGATCCCTGATAGACAATTCTGCCTCGCAGATATGCCTCCTCTCCATATCTCAGATCTCTTATATATTTTCTTTTGACATACCTGCGAGGAACCAGATAGAAAAGGTCCCTTATGTTGTTAACGGCAAGTTTTGCAAGCAGCTTTGCCCTTACAGGTCCAACTCCCTTTAGATACTGGATGGAGGTATCAAGTCCTTCATACATAATTATCCCGAAATAGCTGTCAGCAAATCAATTTTTCTCCCACGAAGGACACGGAGTGCACAGTTTTTTTTGTTAGATGTTATATTTTTTCAGTGTATTTCGTGTTTTCCGTGGGCAAGTTTTTCGTTTTCAGTAAAGTTCTGTGTCCATCTGTGGTTAATGTATATTTTGTAGTTATTTTATAAGGGAGAACTTCTTAAACCTCACCATGCTGCGGTTGTCTATGAATACTTCTACCCTTGCTATATATACACCCCCTGTGAGTTTCTCTACGGGAATTCTTACTTGAACCGCCTGGTCATTCTTTCCCACCTCTCCATCAAACTCATATTTAATATTACCCGCAATGTCTATGATAGTTATCTTAACTCTGTCTGCCTTTCCACTTGTGTATTTTAGCCACCCCCCATCTGCAAGCACGGGATTTGGGTATATGTAGAAATCCTCTTGTTCAAATATATCAGATGGAATCTGGGTGAGTTCCTCTGCCCCATAGAAAATGCCGTTATTCTGTGGATTTCCGTGGAGCATTGGCCAAGGTAACTTACCAAAGCTCCAGGGAAACTCCCAGGCATATAAACATCCATCGTCACATCCTGCTATAATGTCAATCTTCTGATTTTTATCAATATCACAAAGAAGTGGTGTTGAATATACACTTTCTCCCACTGAGAGGGGGAAGAAATCGACAGTCTCTCCCGTAGTTTTGTATGCAACCATGCTTCCATTTATAAGTCCGATAATAATTTCACATTTACCGTCTCTATCTATATCTCCAACGACTGGAGATGACTGAGGGGATATTGTATCAAGTTTTATAGGAAATCCAGGATTTTCTGCACCATTTATATTAAGGGAGTGGAGTTCATCTCCAACTACAATGATTGTGTTGTCTTCAGCGATTGCAGGGGATGTATAGAATGAAAATTCTTCAAAATCCCTCTCCCAATTTACGGTTCCAGAATCAGTCACAGAATATACCCTTCCGTCTCCCCTTGATACAATTATTCCATCTCCGTACTTGACAACGGGTGATGAAGTAGTTATCATGCCAACATAGGGCTCAAGCGCAGTCCATCTGATATATGTGGAGTCGCCCATTCCTATTGCAAATAGCCTTCCATCACCAGAAAGCGCATAAAGTGTACTTCTGGTTGAATCCCATACAGGAGTTGTCCATATCCACTGATGGAGATTTATTGGAAATCCAGAAACAGGATTGCCATCCCCCTTAAATCCATACAGGAGTCCATCATTGCATCCAAAGAATATTTCATCTTTTCCATCTTTATTAACATCGGCAAGAAGGGGGGTGGAGATAATCTCGCCATCTGTTGCCTCGCTCAAATAGAGTACCCTTGTGCCGTCCTCGTCATATACCCACACATCGCCTCTTATAAGATATACGGTGTCTTTAGCTGCCTGACGGTGCTCAAGTTCTCCTTTCAGAGATGGTTTGTAGGTTGTTGAAGTCTTCTTATCCCTTTCCACTATATATACATAGAAAGGACATACAACAATATCTTTCTTCCCATCTCCGTTAATATCTCCTACCCCGGGGGACGCAAAAAGATTTGCCTCAAGGATATTTCGCCTCCATTTCAGATTTCCAAGGGAATCAATAACCGAGACCACTCCGCCAAAGGTAGTGCCAAACCCGGTAGATATCTGCGTGTCCATAGTAGCAGTGACTACATAGTTGTCTATAAGCGTCGGGGATGAAACATCAAAAAAACTTCCACATCGAAGAGGAAATCCATTTTTTCTGAAGTTAAATTTAATTGCAAACTCTATCAGGGTATCTGATGGAGAAATATTGGAAATTGCTATATTAGAATGGTTTTTTTCGTTATCGTCTGTGTTCGGGAGTGTATTGATTGTAAATGAGTCAAGGTTATCTTTGTAGAATAGATCGTAAGGCGAACCAAAGAATGCAGCATCTATGTTAGATACAAGCCATACCTTTGTCTCAAAATCCTGAATCCCGTCTGCCTCCTCCATATCTACGCCTTTTATATCACCAACATTTATTTCATTGTATATAGAATCCCTTCCTATTTTGTTTTCATCTATGTGCCATATAGCAAGGCCTCCACTCATTGAATCAGGTGGGAGTCCCCAATCATAATCATCAAAGTCGGTAAGAACACCATCCTTCCATACCCTTACACCGGTAGAGTCAATATGGAGTGTAGAATCTTCGTTTGTGTCAAAGCGATATGTTGTAGTATCTGGGTTTGCATATACAAAACGGTTCTCGATCAGGTAATATTCACTTCCATTTATCGGGACCTTGTATGTCTTTGGTTTTGTAATATCGCTTCCCCCAAGGAAATATACCTTTACTCCTGTTGTGTCATGTGTTATCTCTATAGGGGATCTGGGATAACCATACCTATTTGAGAGAAACTCCCTGTGCCAGGCAGAGACATTTGGTGGAAGGAGCCCTGAGAGGTTCCAGTTTCCTGTTCCCATAAGTGCCCATGCTCCAACCCCTATTGTATAACCTGAAACATCATATAAATCATAGAATCCAAGTTGATGACCGAACTCGTGACAGAGTCCTCCCTGTAAGAACGATGGGACGCCGTATTTGAAATCCGATTCAGGGAAGATTATACCATCTGTTATTGGATGAGTTTTATTATCTACCCATACAGGTGTGCCAAAGTAGCCATCAAGTCCACTGATAGAACAGGAAAGAATATCATAAGGAACATCTCCCCATGCATACGAGGACTGATATGAACATCCTGCATGAAATATAATATATACATCGTAATCTGCCATCCTTATTGTATCTTGCCGGTCGCAGGCAATAAGTGCATCGCGAAGGAATGTAAGAAGCCCCTCCACATAGTTATCTGGGTCTCCATAGTAGTAAATCTGATACGGGAGTTGATAGGAGAGGCTTTCTGCTTGGGGTGCAACAGTAAAATCTATGTAGAGTCTACCATCTGTATTTTTAAGATAGTAATTTCTTGTGAATTCTAACAGGTGTTCAAAGTATCTTCTGGTATGTGGTGGATCATAGTAGAGATTGTGCCCAAATGAGTCTGTGCCTGCAAATTCAAATGGTGAAATTGGGATACTGTCTTCGTCAAGTGCTCTTGTGATACGCATCTTGCCATTTCCTGTGGCAAGCGAATCAGTTGGGTGTTCCACAAACTCTACCCTTATGGCAAGCACCTTTACAGTATCAACGGGTTGTTTCCCTTTTTTCTTGTGTATCTCACCTATCACATCCCTGCGTGCAGGCCGGGATATATATTTTTTAATCTCCGGGTATCTTGTATAAATATCTTGCAGTGCTTCCAGAGCTTTAACCATCCTTTCTGGATCCTGTATTCTTTTCAATCTTTCTACCTCACTCCCGGCAAACAGAAGACTTGCGAGGAGCACTATAGCCATTCCCCTCATAAACATCTCCTTCCAGTTTTCTCTAAAAGCCACAGATTACACAGATTCTCACAAATTAAAATAATTTTTCTAATCCGTGAAATCCCTGCCTGCGGCAGGCAGGCGTGGCTTTTTTGGATTTTTGATTTATCTCTGTGTCCTCCCTGCCTGACGGTAGGCAGGTGTGGTTAAGTTCATATTATACCACGCATATCTATGAATGTCAAGAAAAAATTATTGGTGAATAGTGAATGGTAAATTGTGGGACAATAGGAGAGAGACCGATTGGGAGAATGAGAGGAGGAGCATGGTAATGCAGAGCAAAGTAACAGGGGGCGTTAAGCTCAACACCCCCTGTTATCTGAATACATATTTAGTTTCAGTTCTACTTCATTAACACAAGTTTCTTCGTCGCCTTATATCCATCCGTTACAAGCCTTGCAAAGTAGATGCCAGATGGAAGATTCTTACCATCCAGTCTTATAGTATGATAACCTGCCTCAAGTCTACCATCTACAAGCGTCTTTATCTCTCTGCCCGATACATCATAAACCTTCAGAGATACCCTCTCCTCTCTCGGAATACCAAACCCGATAGTCATATCATTCCTCGCTGGATTTGGGTAGAGAGATAGAAAATGAACTATGGGGATATTGCTATACGCAGTCTGGGCACCACCATCTCCCTCTGTTATGTAATACCCATTTGATATAAGCACAAAGTCCCTTACCCATCCAGGTTCCAGTTTTGGAGGAACAGTAAATTCGAGTCTAATAGTATCTCCTGGCAAAAGCTCTTCATAATCTTGATCACTTACCAGTAATTTTTGTTCTACCTTCCCATTCTTATAATGGATAGCTGTGGTAAGAGAGCAGGGTTCTACAGTAAATAGATCAGTAAGCGGACTATCGATACGTTTTACAAGACTTATGTAGTCCAGAGGATGATAGGAATTCCACTTCAAGGTAAGAGTAAGAGAATCGGTAACCCCGTTAGCCAACGGGAAGGTGTCGACTGAGAGATATAATAATTGTGTCGAGAAATTCTCACGAGGACTCATATAAAGTGCTTCCATATTATTCCCACTAACTGATAATCCACCAAGCTCTTCTTTTTCTTCCACAGATAGAGCAATTATTTCTCCTCTCTGGGGGAACTCAATCATTAGAGAGTCTCCGCTGTCACCCAAAAAGACCTTATTGTCTCGTTCTTTTATAAGCTCCAAAATATCTGGACGGCGGTTTCCCTCTTTATCAAAACAGGAAATGGGTAGGGATAACCACTTATATGGAATAATATTACCCTCAATAACACCCACATCCAACCCCTTAGGATGGTCAACAGCAAGAAGAGAGACTTTATCAATCCAACTGTGCTCTTTCTCGTTTTCTCTTATCTCTATTAAATATCTACCATCCTGCTCACTGATTGGCTGGGTAAGTTTATACTTGTCTAAAACGTCTTCTTCATAGCGTCCAGAACCATGAAGGATATTATTATCTTCTAAATACCTCTCTCCATTCCAGATATAGATAAATGGACATCCACTACCACCTCCACTTCCAGTATAAGGAGCGTATATCTTTACTATCCTGATACGACCATCACCTGGAGACCACCAACACTCACCAAGTGCATCAGTTTCAATACCTGTGCAAAGTGTGCTTGTGAGTGAGAGATTTTTCACATTGTATATCTCACCACGATGATAATGACCCGCAAACCAATATCCTATGTCATACTTATGTTTTGGTATGAGCTGGTTATCAATGAGAAGGTGATACTCGCTTGCACTAAAGGAGTAAGCGTTTGTAAGGGTAAACTTAGTCGGTGGGTGATGGCTGACAAGTATTACTTTATCCTTACCTTTGAGCTCGGGATGTGCTGAGAGGTAGTTATTTAGATGACCTAAAAGCCATGAGGTTGTTCCACTGGTGAAGTTATGCAAATCAGCATCACCATCTGTTCTATGTCTTCTTGAACAAAAATCTAAACATACAAAATGATAGTGATAGGGATATGGATAACTACCTTCTATATCAAATGTATAATTTTGAAAATAGTCATATTCACTCGTCTCAGGATTCCACACATAGCAGGGACCTCTGGCATAATAGGTAGGAAAGTAGCTTCTAAAGACTGAATTTATCTGATTTTCAAAATAAGTATTAAACTCTTTTTCCTCACTCCAGGTATCGCATTCATGGTTACCAATAAGGGGACCATAGGGTACATCTAAACCATCTAAAATTGGTTTCATGGTAGATAAGTTCTCTCCACAATAGTCACCCAGGGTTAGAACAAATTGGATCTTACAAGCTGTATGATTTGAATTTATCCAATTGACTACACTTTGCAATCTATCACTATAACCATGTATATCTGTGATAATGGCAAATGAAGTCCTGTGCGTACCACCTCCAACGGTGTAATAGTCCAATCCCCATCCCCATAGCCTACTATTACACATAGTTCCTATTATGGCTATGGTCATCATAAGTTTGAATAATTTTTTCATGATAACCTCCTCTTATTTCACATAAAAACCTAATAACCCTCCTATAATTGAGCCTGATATTACAGTAGCGGCAACTTCTGCTGCCTCTATTTTGCGTGTTATAAGAATAGTTGTAGCAGTAAGACCAGCACCTCCAATAAAACTCCCTGTAAAAGTCTTTCCGAACGAGCCTTCGAGTCCAAAGCATTTCCCAACACCCCATATCCCCAGAGGCGCTCCAACAGAAAAGCCAATGAAACCTCCTATAATTGCACCACCAAAATACGCCTCTGGAGTCTCATCCGGTGGCGCTGGCGCTATTATGCTATTGATATATGTCCCAGTTATTAGACCACAGTACGCCATTCCATACCCGGTGATTGCCCCTGCAATCCCTTGAAGGGGGATAATTACGGGAATGGGTATTATGGGAGGTTTTGGGGGTTCGTAATACTCATCTTCATTTAGATAGATAGTGCTGTGATTCGAAGAATGCTGTGCATAAGAATACAGATAAGGCAGAAGAAGACTGCTATGTGCAGGAGTTATGGGTGTTGTGCCGTTAAGCTCCCCTCCGTTAGCTAACGGACTACACACTATTCCTATTATGGCTATGGTCGTTGTAATTCTTTTTATTTTCTCCATTTTAACCTCCTTTTCCTGTAAAAAAGAAGATAAAAATACCCCCAATCCTATGTGTTTTTAGGATTGAGGGTAGAAGTTGATTATTCTCCCCGTTTATATTTAAAAGGATAAATTCCATATACCCCTCACATTTCAAGTTTTTAACCCCGAAACTACTTGTCTACCGACAGGTAGAGAAGGCAAGTTTTTATCTTAAAATCACTACTAGTATAACTCAAAAACCACATTTTGTCAAGAAGGAAATTTCAAAAGTTGGCTGAACACCCCATATGGTATCCCTGCCTGACGGTAGGCAAACACCCCTTATGAAATCATAGAGAAGATTATCCAGAATAATAGGAGGCAGATTTAGTTTCAGCTTTACTTCATCAGCACGAGCTTTTTCGTTGTCGTATAGATATTTGTCACAAGCCTTGCGAAATAAATTCCCGAAGGGAGATTCCTGTTATCCAATCTTATAATATGATAACCCGCCTCAAGTCTGCCGTCTACAAGCATCTTCACCTCTCTGCCAGATACATCATAAACCCTAAGCGATACCTTCTCTTCTCTCGGAATACCAAATCTTATAGTCAAGTCATTCTTTGCTGGATTTGGATAAAGAGACAGAGAATGAACCATAGGGATGTTGCTATACGCAGTCTGGGCGCCACCATCTCCCTTTGTTATGTAATAGCCATTTGACACAAATACAAAGTCTCTCACCCATCCAGGTTCCATATCAACAACCGCAAACTCAAGTGTTATCGTATCACCAAGAAGCAGCTCTGCATATTCCTTATCATCCACAAGCAGTTTCTGCTTAACAGAACCGATATTAGAGTGGGTAGCAGACACAAGAGGACAAGGTTTTATATGATATGGAGCATTATTCCTCTTCCCAAACCGTATATAGTCAAGTCTCTGGGAGACATCAGTGAATGTAAATACGAGACTTACATCCTCAGGAGAGGAAATTGTAAGAGGAAGCACCTCGTAAGATGGGTTCTCTCTTCCTCTAATGGAACCGACTGATTCGAAGCCTGAAGTAGTTGCTTTTTCAACTGCAAGTATGGGCTTTGGCTCTGATACTCCGAGTATAACATAGTCTCTACCCTTACTCCTTCCAAAATTAGCGATAATCTTTTCAACTTCATTTGCCTCAACATATACACTATCAACCCCAAGAAGATTACTTGTATAATCTACTCCGTTCTCTCCTATAACTGATTGAGGAGCGGACATCGTGGAAACGGAGACAATCTCTCCATCCTGTGTCACGAATACTTCAACAGAGTCAGGATGGTCAATCGCTACGAGCCTTATCCTATCAAAGAATGAATGCTCGCTGTTCTCCTCTCTTATCTGTAACCTATATCTATCTCTATCCTTAACAGGTTTCTCCCTCAGTTTATACCAGTCCTCAATGATTTCTCCATTTCCAGAACCTGAGAGGATGTTATTATCCTCAACAAAATCCCTTCCATTCCAGGCATAGAGAAATGGACAAGGTGCCTTGGCCTCAAGATATATCGTGTTTGATTGAATATAGGGGGCTCCTGTAATGTAGGCTCTTACATAATACCATGCCCCTTGAGGTATGTTAAAATCATAAGAGTCGACATAGGAGTTATTGTTACCATAGTATATCCTTGTCCAGCCAGTAGGATCCCCAAGTCGGGGAAGGTAAAGCTTGCGATAGAGTTCATAATGATTAAGAGGTCCATTATATGTCCATGAAAGATGGGCACGAAAATGATAGACATCCATTGGTTCAACTTCTGATTTAGACGGATTTAGGCATTCCATCCATCCAGAAAGATGGACAGATGCGGGTTTCCCCAGAGCCGTATATTTCAATTGAACAT
>Ga0210051_1000940_pt1 | contig 28746 bp, 29 predicted proteins | sample CryGey092014_all_FD_185464 | JGI IMG/M metagenome (GOLD analysis project Ga0210051, IMG submission 185464) | Groundwater microbial communities from aquifer - Crystal Geyser CG23_combo_of_CG06-09_8/20/14_all (SPAdes) (version 2) | ecosystem: Environmental > Aquatic > Deep subsurface > Groundwater...
TTTCATATTTTCAATAAAACTTCCAAGCCCTTTGTTGAAATTCTCAAGTGCTTGAACCTGCTTGTCTGCTTCGGCAATTCTTGCATTGATTTGGTCAGTAGTTAATTGAATTGCTCTTTTTTCAATCCCAATCTGAACAGAAAAGTTTGCAGTTGTAACTCCATTGTTAGATGCAGGAGTTATGCTGACAAAAGCTTCTCGCTTAAGAGCAGTGTCGACAACTTTTACGCCAAATGTCTTGTTGGTTTTTGGGTCTGTTGAATTTGCCACAGGCAGCTTTTCTCCTTTCTTTATTGTTTTCGCTCTAATTGTTCCATCTGATTTTTCAATTGTTATTGAATCTTCTTTTATGCCGTCTGATTTAATATACCAATCTGCAAACAAAACATTGCCAAGAGTGTATGTTTCTCTTGTTGTAACTCCATCTGGCTTTGTTATTTCAAGAGTTGTGTTTATATCATTCTCATCAGGAACATCTATCTTCTGAAGAACAACAAAATAATTCCTTCTTGCTTTGGAATCATTGATGTATGCAGAAGCATCATTCAGATTGAAGACATTTCCTTGCTCTGCTTTTTGCACTGCTGCATTCAGCTGATAATCTGAAACATAGCCCTGATATGTTTCACGGAGCTGGATTGTTAATTCTTCAGCATCACCTGTTTTTCCAAGAAGGTATGCCAAGTCAATTGCTTTCTGCAATGCCACGAAACCATAAAACTGATTTGTTCCATCAATTTCTCCTTTTGAATAGGTATAATCATCAACAATAGTTTTGAAGGCTAATTTCGCCCTGTCATAATTATCAGCAATATTTTCAGGAAGAATTGTATCCCGAATAGTTACTTTAGAAATTTTTATCTTTGTTCCTGCGACAGTCACTTCTTGGTTTGCTGGAATAAAGAAAAGATTATTCCATTTAGTTTTTAATTCTGCTTTCAAATTTGTTTCATCAATGGTTTTTTTGGCTGTTTTCAGCCTTTCAACAGCACGGTCAATATCTATGAATCTTTTTTCAACATCAACAATATTTTTCGTATTCATCGCAATTGCGTAAATCTGCTTGTCATCAACTCCAAAATATGCCAAGTAAACATTTGAAGAAACATTGCTTCCAACAGTATAATTTCCTTTTATGCCATTTACTTCAAGTTCAATTGCAAAAGCGTCTTTTCCAAGCTCATACTGTTTTCCTCCGCAATTTATCCTCACATATTGCTGGAAAAATTTAGAGGTTATTTTTTCAACCTTGCAGCCAGAGCCTGCTATTAGTGTCTTGCCTTCTGTGACAACAACTTCATTGCCATCAACATACAAATAAGCTTTTGGTTTTGGATAAGTTATATCATCTAATTTTAATTTTACTCCGCCAGAACAAAAAGACCCTATGTAAATTGGCTCTGTCTCCTGTCCAAGATTAAGTGTTCTCCTGAAAACTAAATTCCTATTTGTTCCCGTAGTTCCTGAATAAACTCCTATTTCAGCCTTGTCTGCCTGAACATTAAATGCCCTAACAAAGCCTTTTCCACCCCAGAAGGCATAATCTTGAATGTTATTTTCAAAATCATCCTCATTCTCAAAAATAGGAAGCGCTTTTTCTGTATCAAAAACTCCAAAACTTTTTTGATAATCATAATAGATTTTCGTACTAAGATTAAGATTGACATTCTGAGGCATCTTTGATTCAATTGGCTGTTTCTTCAGATTTACAACAAGCCATCCCAAATTTTCAAAACCTGGAGCTCCTGAAGTGTTAAATCCGATTTCACCAGAAGCATATTTTCTTGCAGGATAGAAATTTATTCCAGTAATTTGGTCTGTTGATTTGAATCCAACAGGAATTATTTTATCAATGTAAGGAACTTGGATAAGTGGATTTATCTTTAATCCTATTAATTTGCAGAAAACCGGGACATTTTGTTCTTCGAGCAAATCAGAACGGACAACTGCCGGCTCGCATGAGCCTGGCTCAATCATAACAAAAAAATCCTGCTCTGATTTGCATAAATCCTCCTGCGTGGCTCCGCCAAAAAGATAGGATGGAAATTCGTTTGATGTTGTTTCATCCTGCGCAATTGCAAAGCTTGCTGACATGCCTGCAAGCATTCCTACAAGTAGTAAAATCAACAATATTTTTGTTGTATGCTCTTTTTTCATTTTTTAATTTTTTAAAATTCAGCTTAAATCGGGCGGATTCAATTCTGAATTTTGAATTAAATTGTAAACCTGCTGCAAGTCATTAATGTTTTTTGGAATGCTGAATGAATTTATATGAAATAAAATATTCTTTGAATTTCTTAATTCCTCTTCATAAATTGTAACATTTACTTTTCCTCCGCCAACAGGAACCTCTGAAAGAGTCATTGCAGAGCTATTCAGGGGAAAGCATTGTTGTTTTGTTATTCCAAATACTCCTGCAACGCCGTCTGCAGGAACATTTACGCATTGCTCTGTTTGCTGAGCAGGAATTGAAATGTTTCCTTGATTAAAAACAGTTATGCTGAACTCATAATCTCCTGGCTCTAATTGAATTGTTTTTTGGTCAGGCCAAACAGAAATTGTTGAGTATTCTCCTGAAAGGCTTCTTGCACTAATCAAAATCTTATTTTGAGCCTGCTGATCAAAAGACAATGATAGATTGTAAAGTTTCTGCATCAAGACAGCTGCAATAAATTCCTGGTTTGAGGAAATTTGATATTTTGTCTCTGAGAATCCAGGAGCCTGCGCCACAATAAATCCATTAACGCACTGAGGAAAAAGATCTGAGAGAACAGCCTCATTTTCTGAGATTGATGTTTTTCCAATAGAACAGATAGTATTCAAACATTTGAAGCTTATGTCTGCTTCAACAGGATTTCCTTCTGAATCATAAGTATAAACAGTCGCGTTCTGAACTCGTGCATTGCAGATTTCTGGAAGAGAAGTTGCAACCTGTTCTGGAACTGTCGCATTTTTAGGCTTGTTTTTTTCAATAATTACAACATATGGAAATTGAAATAATTCTCCTGTTTTGTTGGAAATTACCTGGACAAGAACCGGAAATTTCATTGAATAAACAAAATTATAGTTAATATAGCAAAAGCCAAGAACATTAAGCCCTGCCTGAGTTCCGACAGGATCTGCTCTCATAACTCCATTTTGAGAAGGATATACTTCAAAAGTTGTTGGCCAAGATGGATTGTATTTCACTGAAACAGCATCATCAAAATTTTGTCCAGTATTAAAAACAAAATATTTTCTTACATCATTTCCAAGAGTATAATATGTTCCTTTTGCTTTCAAAGTGATAAAATTCTGCTGCAAGGCATTTTTAATAGTACTTGAAACATTCTCAACATCCCAGATTTTAGGCACGCATGAAATTTCAAAATTATTTGTCGGCGCATACATGGCAATTACATCAACAGAATAATTTTCGAAGAACAGCTGCTGCTGTTCAGAATCATAGATTTTCCTGGATTCCTTGAATAATTTACCATAATCGCTTGTAATCTGAACACTATGCAATTGAATTCTGCGAGAAACTCCATTAAAGCTTACTGTGATTGGATAATTCAGTGAAATTATGACTGAATTGTCATTTATCTTTGATTTTATAGTGACATTGTCTGATTTTGTGATATTATATCCCTGGTCTTCAAATGAAGAAAAATCCGCGCAGTCCAAAAAAGTATCTGAAACATAGGTCTCAAGCTCTTTTTGCATATTTTCTATTGTTGGAATCTGCTCTTTCTGAAGATTATTTCCAGAAACATAAAACCAGTATGGCACTTCAATCCCAAGGAAATTAAACTTGTTTGAGAATGGAGCGTATTCTGAAGAAGGGTCTGTTTCTGGCTGTTCAATGTATCCTGCCTGCTCTCCAAGAACAGAAAGCCCGTCCTGAGCCCTGGCGCTTATACAACCAGTAAAATAGTCCTCAACACTTTTTATTTCAGAAGGCAAAGCCACTGGAAGCTTTGAAACATAATTGAAAATCAAAACTCCTGCAACAATAAGAATTGCAATAATAATAAACAAAGTAACCTGTGCTCTTTTATTCATTTTTCTTTCCAACTTTTCACTAATAAAGAAAGCTCGCATTTCTAGTATTTCCCCTCTTAATTTTATGTTTTTAAAGAAGGAAAAAGCATATATAAATTTAATTAAAGAATAAGTGAAAAATGGGCCCAAGCGGGATCGAACCGCTGATCTTCTCCATATTGAGTTTTTTTCTTCCCAGGGCTTCTTCCTAAGAAGGCCTCGTCAAGGAGACGTCGTACCACTAGACCATAGGCCCAATAAGCCTCAGGCTAAAAGCCTCAGGAGGTGCTTGAAAATCTTTAGATTTTCGGCAACTTAAAAATGTTTTGCATTTTTATGTGATTTGAACCCTTGTTCAAATTCCTCAGGCTAAAAGCCTCAGGAGGGATTTGAACCCCCGACCCTCTGTTTACAAAACAGATGCTCTAGCCAACTGAGCTACTGAGGCATAGTGAGAAGACAAAAAAAGTGCTTATAAAATTTGCTATAAAAGAATTAAATTTTCCTTTGTTTTTCAAAAACTCTGATTTCACAAAGAGACAATGGATAAACTTTCTTTAATTTTTTCTGAAGCTCATACTGGAATTTTCCAATCAGAACATCTGACAAAAGATCATCAGAAACCTTGTCTTTTGCGGCAGCGCAGATTAATTCTTTGCATTGCTCTCTCAGGGCATTTCTCACGCTTCTATGAACTTTTTTTCTAGTAATTAAAAAAGTCTTTATTCTTAATCTGTTGTCATCTTTTGAACTGCAAACAAAGGAATCCTCAACGTAAGATATGCCTGGCCTCATCATCATTCTGATATAAGATAAAAATAAATTAAGGGCATAAAATTTTCCAACTAACTTATCTCCTTCTTTTACAACAAGAAGTTTTGCTTCAAGGCTTCTTCCCTTAAGGAATCTCGTCAGATCAATTTTCAGAGTTCTTCCAATTATTTCACTTTCTGATTTTGCCATCAGAGAAGTTACAAAATTTATCTGCGGAACTTCAACTTCAAAAGATTTTTTCTTTAGAACTGCCATTTTATTTGTGTTTATTTGATTCAATCTCTGTTTTCTTATCTTCAATAGAAATTTTGCTTGTTCTTATTCCCTGCGCCTGCATTACAGATTTATTGCAGACAGGGCAAGTGTACATTAAATTTGTTTTCTTTGTAGTTTTTGTTTTTCTTTTAAATTTTGCTGGTTTACTTCCCCATCTTCCAAGATTTCCATAGCCAATTCCAAGCCCTCTTTTCTTTGCTCTTGAAATTGAGCCTCTTTTCTGGGAGCTTCTTTTCTTTCCAGAGCTAACTAAAGAGACTTTTTGATCTGTATGCTTCTTGCAGTATGGGCAATATCTTTTGATTTTTTTTGGAAATCTCATTCTAATTTAATATTGATTTATTCTTGCAGGATGATTTCTGCTTTCCCTTCAGCAGTCAGAATTGAAACAATTTCTTTTGGTAAATTAACAATTTGTCCAGCAGTGAAGGGGCCTAAAGCATTACCATCGACATCAAGAAATTCCTCGATATCCTGTTTTAATCGGACAAGTTGATTTTTTAAACTTTTCTCTTTCTCACCGTTGAGAATTTTCTTTAATGTTAATTCATTTTCAGAGATTTTCTTGGTTATTGTCTCGAAAAAGTCGCGCTCATGGGAGAGCATATTTTCAGCATCTCTCTTGCTAATGCCTGTTTTTGCTGCAAGAAAGGCAAGCTCAATTATTTTCCTTTCTCGTCTTGAAAGAATTTCCCGCAATATCGAATTTGCATTATCCACCTGCTTTTTCAGCTTTTGGATTGTTTCTGAGAAAGTATCGCTGTCTTTCGCAACAAGCTCTTTTTTATCATGTAAATATGCAGCTACCTCTGACAGAAAATTTGCCTGGATTGGCTGAAGCTGCTCATTATACTTTTCTTTTCTCAAGATCTCGTAAATTTCAGCATAGGTTATCATTTTATTTTTAAAATAACAAAAGAAACAAAAATTCTGTTTTTATAAAGTTATTTATAATTTTTTATATAATTCAAAAAAGAAAAAACAAATTTACTCTTTTACAAATTTCATCACATCCTTGCCATAGATTTTTCCAATACTTCCCCTCAGAGAATCTTTTTCTGAGAAATGCTCTGTCTCGTCCTTTCCAAGCCCATAAACTAATATTGGAACTGCATCTGAAGAATGCGCTTTCAAAACGCAAGGGACTGCATGATCAGCAGTAACAACAATTTTGATTTTATCTTTTGCAGCAACTTGTCTTAGGAATGAAAAAAAATCTCTATCGAGAATTTCAATCATTTTTTTCTTCTCTTCTGGCTTATTGTCATGGCCAGGAACATCTGTTTCCTTGAAATGAAGATAAAAATAATCATAATTCCTTAACTTTTTCTGAATAATTTTTTTTGAAAATTGAATTGCAGTGTTCAATCCAGCGTATAAATTTTCATATGTGCTTGCTTTCATTTCAGGATATTTGAAAGAGAATATATCCATTCCCAACAGCTGCGCAATGCCAATTTCAAGAGGCATATAAACAATCGCAGCCCATTTTCCATCTAATTTTTGTATTGCTGGAATTGAAGAGCCAGCATCTCTTGTAAGAATGATGTTAGCTGGCAAAAGTTTGTGCTTTACTCTTTGCAGGTTTACTGGATGATATGCAAGAACAGAATAACTTTTTTCTATAAATTGATTTAATACATTTGCAGAATATGCTGAATTTTCGTCATCATCATCTAGAGTTCTTGAGTAATGCAATGTATCATAAAGATTGTATGTTCCTTTGATTGGATATGCTGGGTCTGTATTTGTAATATTATCTGACAATCCGCCTCTAAATACCAAAACTCCCCTATGCTGTATTGTATTCTTGAATAAAAATCTTACAGGCAGTCTAACTTTTGAATTTATTGCTTTGGCAAGAATTGTTGCTTCTTTAGTTGACAATGTTCTTCCTGCTCTTCTATCGATAATTTTTCCTTCACGAATATTATTTATTGTTGCAAAATTAGTTCTTAATGCCAGATCCCCTTCCTGCAACCTTATTCCAGCGCCGATTGCTTCAAGAGGACCTCTCATTGCAAACAATTTACTGTATCCAAAAATAGAGGCCAAGGCATTGTCTGATTCTGGAGCAACATCTTCTTTTACAGGAATCATTCTTCCAAGTTTGCCCTGCTGCGTAAACCAGTCAAGATTTGGAGTATGAGCAGATTCGAGAGGAGTTTTTCCTTTTAATTGCTCGCAAGGCCTATCACCTATTCCATCAAGAATAACAAATATTGTTTTCATTTTTATTTAATTAAATATGCTTCTGCAAGTTATAAATTTTTTTATATTACAGAACAATTTAAACATCTTTATAAATCTTTGAAAACCCATTATTTCAATAGAGATAGGAGAAAAATGTTCAAATTCCTTAAAGAAAAAATTAAATCATGGTTTAGCAAGAGCTCTGAGAAAATAGAAGAGGAGGAAAAGAAGGAAGAGGTTGAGGGGAAAAAAGAGATTGAAAAAGAAATGAAGAAAGAGCTTGTTAAGGAGAAAAAAGAGATTAAAGAGGAAGTAAAAGAAAAAGAGATTTCAAAAGAAGAGGGGAAAAAAGAGGAAAAAAAAGTTGAGGAAGAGGTTGAGGGGAAAAAAGAGAGCATTTTTGACAAATTAAAAAAAACATTCACTTCTGTAAAATTAAATGAAGAGCATTTTGAAAAAATATTTGAGGAATTGGAGATTGTTTTGATAGAAAACAGCGTTGCAATGGAAGTTATTGAAGATATTAAAAAAGAAATGAAGAAAGAACTTTTAGATCATCCTGTTGAAAGAAAAAAGATTGAAGATGAAATTAAAGAGGCCTTGAAAAGAAGCATTGATGGAATTTTAGTAGAATCATATGATTTGATTGAAAAAATCAAGGAAGAAGTTAAAAAAGAAAAACCATACAAGGTTGTGTTTTTCGGGATAAATGGGAGCGGAAAAACAACAAGCATTGCAAAAATCGGATGGCTTTTGAAAAAAAATAATATTTCCTGCGTGCTTGCTGCAGCAGATACATTCAGAGCAGCATCGATGGAACAATTGTCAATACACGCATCTAATCTGGGGATTGAAATGATAAAACATGCCTATGGGGCAGACCCTGCGGCAGTGGCTTATGATGCAATCAAGCATGCAAAGGCTGAGAATATTGATGTTGTGCTGATAGACACTGCAGGAAGAATGCATTCTAATGTAAATTTAATGACTGAAATGGAAAAAATTTGCCGAATTGCAAAGCCGAACTTGAAAATTTTTGTTGGAGAGGCAATTACAGGAAATGACGCAACAGAGCAGGCAAAAATTTTCAATGGGAAAATTGGCATAGATGGGATAATTCTTACAAAATCTGATGTTGATGAGCAGGGCGGGGCAATTATTTCTGTGAGCCATGTCACAAAAAAACCCATTTTCTACCTCGGCATGGGCCAGGAATACAAAGATTTTGAACGATTTGACAAAGATAAAATAATAAAACTGCTGGGATTCTGAATAAACTTATAAACCGTTAAAATTTGAATTTTATATAAAGAAGGGCAAAATGGTTTTGGAAAAACTTGGGGGGATTTTTAAGAACGCATTAAATAAGATAACTAATGCGATTTTTGTAGATAAGAAGCTCGTTGAGGAAGTTGTAAAGGAAATACAAACTGCGCTGCTTTCAGCAGATGTTGATAGGCAGCTTGTGCTTCAGCTAAGTGAAAAAATACGAGAGCTTGCATTAAATGAAAAGATAAAAAATGTTGAGAAAAAAGAGCAATTAATCGCTTTGATTCATGATGAGCTTGTAAAAATTCTTGGCGGAGAAAAGAAAGAGCTTCAAATTGTAAAAGGAAAACAGGCAAGAATTATGTTTGTAGGTCTTTACGGAAATGGAAAAACAACTGCGATTGGAAAGCTTGCAAATTACTACAGCAAAAGGGGATTGAAATGCTGTGTTGTTGGATTGGATGTTCACAGACCGGCAGCCCCAGAGCAGTTGGAACAGCTTGCAGAAAGGGCAAAAATAACTGCATTCATAGACAAGAAAGAGAAGAATCCTGAAAAAATATGGAAAAACATTGAAGAAAAAATTAGCAAGTTTGATTTAATTTTGGTTGATACTGCGGGCAGAGATGTTTTAAGCGATGAATTAATTATAGAATTGAAAAAATTAAATTCTTTAATCAATCCACAATATTCAATTCTTGTAATGGCTGCAGATATAGGCCAAGCCGCAAGAAAACAGGTAGAAGGTTTTGTTAAGGCTATAAAAATTGATGGAGTTATAATCACAAGGATGGATGGAACAGCAAAAGGTGGCGGGGCATTGGTTGCATGCCAAGAGGCAAAGGCGCCTGTTTTGTATATTGGAACAGGCGAAAAATTGCAGGATATTGAAACTTTCAATCCAGAAGCATTTGTTTCAAGAATTCTTGGAATGGGTGATCTTGCGACTCTTATGGAAAAAGTCAGAACTGCTGTTTCAGAACAGGAGATTAAAAAAACAAAGAGAATTTCTGAAAAATTTACCTTGCTTGACTTGTATGAACAGCTTGAATCAATGTCTAAAATAGGCCCTTTGGGAAAAATTGCAGAATTAATCCCTGGCTTTGGAGGAATGAAGGCAAAATTGCCTGAAAATATGCTTCAGGTTCAGGAGGAAAAATTAAAACACTGGAGATATGCAATTCAGAGCATGACCAAGGCTGAAATAGATGAGCCAGAGAAGATTCATGATACAAGAATCTCAAGAATTGCAAAAGGGGCGGGAATTTCTGCTTCTGAAGTGCGTGAACTTATAAAACAGTATAAATTATTGAAAGATTTAATAGGGCCAGGCGGAATGAATACAGCAGAAGGTGAAGAAGGGCAGGAAATTGGAGAGGCAAATCTAAACCAGATAAAAGGCATGGGTATAAGCCAAAAAAAGCTCCAAAAACTTGCAAAGCGCTTTGGTAGAAGAATTCCTGGATTATAGGCTGTAAAAAGGCAAATTTAGGCATATTTTAAGCATTTTCTCTGAAAAGAAGGATAAAATTTATTAACGAGAATACACTCTAAAATAATGCCTTTTTAAAAAGAGGAAAGGAAACAGATTTTGAATGGTTAGAAGAGCTCAGGTTACTCATGTCCGCAAAAGAACAGGAGATATAATCCCTTTTAAGGATGAAAAAATTCAGATTGCAATAGAAAAAGCGATGAAAGCTGTTGATTTCTCAGAATCTCAGAGAGCCAAGGAGGCTGAAAAACTTACAGAACAGGTAATTGAAAGGATTAATGCAAGAACTTCGGAATTTGAAAGAAACATTCCAAATATAGAACAAATTCAAGATATAGTTGAGGAAAGTTTAATTGCAAGCCCTTATGAACGAGTTGCAAAAGCATACATGCTTTATAGAAAATCTAGACAGGAAGCCAGAGCTTTGAAACAGTTTTTCAATATTCGTGATGATTTGAAGTTTGGAGTGAATGCAATTAAGGTTTTGGAAGAAAGATATTTGCTAAAAGATTCAGAAGGAAAGATAATTGAAACTCCAACTCAACTTTTTTCAAGAGTCAGTCATGCAATTGCTTCTATTGAGGAAAGATATGGAAAAAGCAAACAAGAAATTGCGAAGCTTGAGCATGAGTTTTTTGAATTGATGAAAAATTTAGAATTTTTGCCAAATTCTCCCACTCTAATGAATGCAGGAACAAATTTAGGACAATTATCTGCCTGCTTTGTTCTGCCAATTGAAGACAGCCTTGAATCAATTTTTACGACTTTGAAAAATATGGCAGTTATACAGCAATCAGGAGGAGGCACAGGATTTTCATTTTCAAATATACGTCCAGAAGGAGACATTGTAAAATCAACGCATGGAATAGCATCTGGTCCTGTTTCATTTTTAAAGATTTTTGATGCAACAACAGATGTCATTAAGCAAGGCGGTAAAAGAAGAGGCGCAAACATGGGGATTTTACACTGCACTCATCCAGACATAAAAAAATTTATTGTTGCAAAACGTGACATCTCAAAACTTACAAATTTTAATATTTCTGTAGCTGTTACTGATGATTTCATGAAAGCTGTAGAAAAAAAGAAATCTTTTTCTTTAATCAATCCAAGAAGCAAGAAAGCTTCGGAAATTGTTTCTGCTTCGGAAATTTTCAATGAAATTGTAAAAAGTTCATGGCTTACTGGAGACCCGGGGATGATTTTTATTGATGAAATTAACAGGAAACATGTGCTGCCAGAAATGCAAATTGAAGCTACAAATCCTTGTGGAGAAGTTCCGCTTATTGCGCATGAATCTTGTAATTTAGGTTCTATTAATCTGGCAAAAATGCTGAAAGATAGAACGGAAAAAGGTAAAAAAACTGTGGAAATTGATTTTGAAAGATTGAAAAAAACTATTCGTCTAGCGATAAGATTTCTGGATAATGTGATAGATGCAAACAAATATCCTCTGCAGGAAATTGAAAATATCACAAAAGCAAACAGAAAGATTGGGCTTGGAGTTATGGGCTTTTCAGATATGCTGATTAAATTAGAAATTCCCTATGATTCAAAAGAGGCATTAAAAATTGGAGAGAAAGTCATTTCGTTCATAAGCAATGAGGCAAGAAAAGTTTCTTGTGAATTAGGAAAAGAAAAGGGAAGCTTTTCAAATTTAAATCAAAGCACCTTTAAAAGCAAATTTAAGACAATGAGAAATGCTACTGTAACAACAATCGCGCCTACAGGAACAATAAGCATAATTGCTGGATGTTCATCAGGAATAGAGCCATTATTTGCCGTTGCATTTGTTAGAGAAGTTATGGAGGGAAAGAAGCTTATTGAAGTCAATCCAAATTTTCAGGTTGCTTCAGTAAAAGAGAATTTTTATTCAGAAGAGATGATTAAAAAAATAACTCAAACTGGAAGTGTTCAAGAAATAAAACAGATTCCTACAGAATTCAGAAAAATTTTCAAAACAGCATTAGATATCAGGGCAGAATGGCATGTAAAAATGCAGGCAGAATTCCAAAGGTACGTAGACAATGCCGTGAGCAAGACAGTCAATTTGACAGAAAAAGCAACTCCAAAAGATATTGCAAAAATATTTTTGCTCGCATACAAACTTGGATGCAAAGGCATTACAATTTATAGATATGGAAGCAAGCCGGAGCAGGTTCTTTATCTGGGAACAAAAAGCAAGCCGATAACAGCAAAAGTACATTATAGCGGCGGATGCGCCGGCGGAATATGCCCTCTGTAAAATGAATATATATTTTTTAACAGGAGGAATAATTCTTGGATTTTTAATCGCTTATTTTTTCTCAGGCAAAAAAGAAGGAGATAAAGGAAAATTAAAATCCATAATAATTAAAACAAAAAATTGCAAAATTCATCTGCATCACTGGCTTTTATCAGCAATAATCCTTCTGATTCTTTTGTATGCTAAATTCTACAATGATTTTATTTATGGATTTTTAATAGGCCTTGTAATAGAAGGGCTGGCATACAAGGATTTTTACATGATTATTAAAAGAAATTAAAAAATTTTCAGACCAGGCTGAAGAAAGCCTTCTGCGCCAGGAATACTGCGCATACAAATGAAATAATCCCTGCAGAAGGGATGATTGCAAAATAAAAAAGAATCATTATGACTCCTACCGCCAGATCAAGAATGCTGACAATGTCTGTTATGAACATTGCCCCTTTTATGATTAAATAAAGCGCGAATCCAAGGATAAGTGCCTTGGGGATTGCTATTTTTAGCCCTAAAAGCAAAAAAAACACTGCCACAGCCATATCTGCAGCCCCCAATATTTTTATCATTCTGTTAAAAATGGGGAGAGATTTATAAACATTCTTTTTTTCTCTTAACAATAAAATGCAAAAAATAATAGGTAGAGGAGCAGAAGCAATTTTGATTCATAAAGATGGCAGTCTGATAAAAAGAAGAATCAGGAAAGGATATAGAATTAAATTCTTAGATGAAAAATTAAGAAAATTCAGAACAAGAAGTGAGGCGAAATTAATTTCAAAGGCTTCTTCAGAAATTGCGGTTCCTAAAATTTTCAAAGTTGATGATAAAAATTATGAGATTAAAATGGATTTTATAGATGGAAAAATTCTTAGCATGAATCTAGATAAATTGCCATTGCAAAAATCCCTTAAAATCTGCGAGAAAATTGGAAAAAATATGGCCAGAATACATGATTTAGACTTAATTCATGGAGATTTAACAACTTCAAATATGATTTTAAATAAAGAAGAGATTTTTTTCATTGATTTTGGATTGGGCTTTCATTCCAAAAGAATTGAAGATAAGGCTGTCGATTTGCATTTATTAAAACAGGCTCTTGAAAGCAAGCATTTTAAAAATTTTAAAGAATATTTCAACGCTGTTTTGAAAGGATATGAATTTTCAAGCAATATGAAAAAAGTTTTAGAACAGTTTAAAAAAGTTGAATCAAGAGGAAGATACAGGGGAAAACACTAAAAAGTTTTATAAGCAAAAAAAAGATAATCAGAATATAGCCCCATCGTACAGCGGTCAAGTATGCTGGCCTTTGGAGCCAGCGACCTCGGTTCGAATCCGAGTGGGGCTATTTATCAATAAAGATTTTCCAACAACAAGGTTTAAAAACAAAAATTAATTCAAAAACAAATCAATAAAAATGGCAACATTATATGGTAGAGGAAAAGGAAAGGCAGGATCACATCCTCCAGAGAAGAGAAAGCCTCTTTGGATGAAGAGAGATGCCAAAGAAATTCAAGAATTAATAGTAGAACTTTCAAAAGAAAATGAGCCTCCAAAAATAGGATTAATCTTGAGAGACAATTATGGTGTTCCTTCTATAAAGGTTGCAACTGGAAAAACAATATCCCAAATCCTGAAAGAAGAGAAAAAAGAAGCTAAAATTCCTTATGATTTGGCAAATTTAGTAAAAAAAGCTACAAAACTTGAAAAACATTTTGAGAAAAACAAACAGGACAAGACTGCTAAAAGAGGCCTTCAACTCACAAAAGCAAAAATATTAAGACTTGCAAAATATTATAAGAGGAAGAAAAAGATTCCTGCTGATTGGACATTTTAATTTTAAATTAGTTTAAATTTTTAAAAAGAGGATAAATGGAGCTTAATTCATCAATTGAAAAATCTGTTGAAAAATTCAAAAAGATTTCTGAAGATCATTTCATAAAAATAATAAGTCATTTGGATACAGATGGAATAACCTCTGCCGCTATTCTTGCAAAAGCTCTTCAGAGAGAAGATATAAAATTTTCAATCACAATTGTAAGGCAGTTAGAAACAGAACTTTTGAAAGAAATTATGAAAAATTCTTTTGGAAAAAAAGAAGCATTATTTTTTCTTGACCTTGGCACCTCATTTATTGAAATATTGAACAACTGCTCAAACCCAGTTTTTATTTTAGATCATCATCAGTTTGATGAGCTCCCAGAAATTAACGAAACAATCGAATTCATAAATTCAAGGAGTTTTGGCGAAGAATTAACAGCCTCAGGACTTACTTTTTTCTTTTCTAAAAAAATGAATGAGCAAAATTCTGATGCTCCTCTTGCAATCCTTGGCGTAGTTGGGGATATGCAGGATAGGGACATAAGTAAAATGAATAATCTGATTTTAAATGATAATGATGAAAGGATAAAAATAAAAAGGGGCTTGAAAATTTTTTCTGCAGCAAGGCCAGTTCACAAAGCACTTGAATTTGGTTCAGATATTTTTATTCCAGGAGTGACTGGAAATTCTATTGGCGCATGGAACATGCTTCGTGAAATTGATATAAAAGTAAAAAATGACAAGGGCTATAGAACGCTGCTGGATTTGGATTCTGAAGAAATTTCTAGATTAGTTACTGCAATAGTTTTGCGGAGGCTTGATTTAAACAGCATAGACGCAGAGGCAGATGAAATAATAGGAAATATCTATACCATAAAAATATTCAATCATTTTGAGGATGCACGAGAATTAAGCACGTTGATAAATGCCTGTGGAAGACTTGGGCAAAGCGATGTCGCTCTTGGATTATGTCTTGGCTCTAAAACTGACAAAACAAAGGCTGAAGAAATATATAATAAATATAAGCATTCCATAATCAAGGCATTGACATGGGTTTCAAGCGCTAAAAAAATAGAAGGTGATGAATATGTAATAATTAATGCCAAGGACAATATTCCAGATACATTAATTGGTACAATTGTTTCTATAAATGCCTCCTCTTTTCTTTATCCAAAAGGAACAATTCTTATAGGGATGGCCGAAAGAAGTGATGGCAAGATCAAAGTCTCAATGAGAATCAGAGGCAAGGGGGAAAAAGCAAATCTGAGGGAAATTCTTTCAGACATATCAAAAAAAATAGATGTAGAGGATTTTGGGGGACATGAGTCCGCTGCAGGCTGTCTTATTCCAAAGGCAAAGGAAGAGCTGTTCATAGAAACCTTAAAACAGGAATTAGATATCAAAAAAATTAAGATTACAGCATAAACAGTTCTGAAAAAGGTTTTTAAAGCTGAAATTTTAACTCTTTAATAAACACCATTAAAATGACAAGGAGAAAAGAAATGAGGATTACTGAAAGCAGATTCATTAGAGTCAGATGTCCAAAATGTGAAAAAGAGCAGATCATATTTGGAAAAGCTACAAGCAAGACAAAATGCCTTAAATGTGGAAAGATTCTCGTTGAACCAACAGGTGGAAAAGCTAAAATTAGATGCAGAGTACTTGAAGTATTAAATTAAATAATTCTAAAAACTAAGGGCATGGTAAAAAAAGAATTTCCTGATGAAGAAGAGATTGTTTTCTGTACTGTAGACAAGATACTTGGAACAAGCATATTTGTAAAACTCGACGATTATGAAGATAAAGAGGCAGTCATTCACATAAGTGAAATTGCACCAGGAAGAATCAGAAATATTAGAGATTATGTTGTTCCAAATAAGAAAATTGCATGCAAAGTTCTTGCAGTAGACGCAGCAAGCGGAAAAATTGACTTGTCTTTGAGAAGAGTTACGGCAAAGGAAAAAAAAGATTTGTTTGAAGAGCATAAAAAAGAGAAAGATTCTGCAGCGGTTTTAAAAATATGGGCTGAACAAGCGCAATTAAACTTTCAAGAGATAACTGAAAAAATCCTGGCTAAATTTGAAAAACTGTCTTTATTCCTTCAAGATATAAAAGAAGATCCTGAAAAACTAAAACAACTTTCAATAAATAAAAAACAGGAGGAAATCCTGCTTCAGCTCATAAAAGAGCGTGTTAAATCAAAAAAAATAGAGCTTAAAAAGAAAATTTCACTTTCATCAAAGGCAGAAAATGGAATTGTGCTGATTAAAAACCTCCTCAAGCTTACCAAACCCGCTAAAGTGACTTATCTTTCATCCCCTTTTTATCTTTTAGAGATTGAAGCTGGAGACTATAAGGAAGCAAACCGTCTTCTTGAAGAAAAAATAAAGATTCTGAAAGAAAACGCAAAACAAAAGTCTGTAGAAATCGAAATTTTAGAATAAATTTTATAAAAAGAGAAAAATGATAAAAGCAAAATTTTTTTCAGAAATTGAAAAAATTAACAAACCCACAATAATAAGCGCTTTTCCAACAATTGGATTTTCTGGAAAGGCATGCATTGATAAATTAGTTGAATTAACAAATTCCAAACTTCTTGCACAGTTTGATATTGAGAAACTGCCAATAGTTTTTGTATCAAAGGGAAAAATAGAGTATCCTTCAATAAAATTATATCATAAAAAGAACAAGAAAGAGAATATTCTTTTTTTAACTGCAGATTATCAGCCCCATGAGAGAAATCATTCGGATTTTGCAGAATATGTAATAAAAATGTTCAAGAAAATAAATGCAAAACAGCTGATAATTGTTGGGGAAATCCCCCAAACAACAAAAAAAATGCGCGAGGTAAGATTAGAGATTCATCCTAAAAAAAGCTCTGATTTGAATGAAAAAATCCCAATTATGGGCTTTAATGCCGCACTCATTTCTTCTGCATTTCAGAATAAAATTCCAATAAGTATGATTTTGAAGGAATCAAAACCGAATGTTCTTGATATAAGATTTGTAAGAGATAGCATCAAAGAATTAAGCAAAAAATTAGGCCTTGGAATAAATTTGAATAAGCTTGAAAAGGAATATTTGAAAGAAATGAGTAAGATAAAGGAAATTTCATTAAAAGATGCAGAACAGATCATAGCAAAAGATAGCACTGGCTATATTGGATAAAAAACTAGAATAATTTTTTCTGAACTGCTAAAGAGGCAATTCCATAAACACCATCATATCCTGGTTTGACAGAAATATTGCCCTTCCTATTTGCGATAATCAATTCAGCAATTTTTTCATTTGATACGCTGACAATTTTTTCCTTTTCTACTTCAAGAAGAATAGACAGCTCTGAACCAAAAACTTCAATGAGTTTATTATAAATTTGCCAGTTTTTAATAGATGAGATCATTCCTCCGTTTGCGATAACTAATAGTTCCTGCAACGGAAGAATCTTGTAAAAAGGCTTTGCATTTGATGGTTTGAATCCTCGAGGCATATTTGCAAGCTGTTCAACACGGTTATCAACACCAATTACAAGTTTTTTCTTGCAGATAGGACAAATTCTATTTAATTTTTTTGATTCTTCAGGGGAACATGAAAAATTGCAGAGCCTGTGCCCATCCCAATGATATTTTCCATAGGCGGGGTCTACTTCAATTGTTCCGTTTATTTCATTTTTTCTTATTGCGTCAATCAATTTATGATATTCCAATTCTTCGCTCGATAAATTAAAAATCGTGGCTTCTCTTCCAATTCTAAAAGGCCAAAAAGAATGGGCGTCTGAAAAGCTCAGGATGGTTTTTTCATTTAATTCTGAAAGTCTCCAATTCATTTCAGGATCAGAAGACATCCCTGTTTCAATCGCATGAATTTTGTTTGATTTTTCATGAAATGCTTCTTTCAAAGAATCGAATCCAGACATGCTGCCAAAAATTCCGAACCATGGTGTCCATGCGTGAGCAGGGATTATTTCAATTCTTTCATCAATTTTCTGCATTTCTTCAACAAGCTCGGGGCAGGTTATTTTGAAAATGGGTCTTCCATCATAGTCTATTCTGCCTTTTTTTAAGAAATAAGCGGTTATTTGAGAAACTACTTGAAGAGATGGAGCAAGCAGAACCAAATGCACTCTGCGGCCTTTATCTGCATCAGTATAAATCAGCGAGATTTCTGTTGATAAAATAAAAGGAAAATTTGTTTTTGTTTTAAGAATGCCTTTCTCATTTTCTTCAGAAAGATTTTCCTGAATTTCTTTCAGCCACAAAGGATGTGTAAAGTCTCCTGTTCCAAGCAAATTCAATCCTTTTATTCTCGCCCACTTTTCCAGATTTGCAATGGTCAGATTCTTGCTTGTCGCCCTGCTGAATCTTCCGTGAATATGCAAATCAGCAACAATGCCTTTTATCATCTATGTTTCTCGATTAAGAACTTTTTAAATTTATTCAGAAAAATAAAGAAAGAATCATGCTGGAAGAATGCTTATTGTTTTATCGCGGCTTTCCCGGTATTTATACTGTAAAATTATTTTTATAGGTGTTGGATAACTCTCGCTTAACGCAGAAATATCTTTTTCGCAGCTTATTTGCCCAATCCTTGCATTTCCTGAAAGAGCCTGTATGCTGTTATAAGGTGCCTGTTCAGAAATAAGATTGCAGGATAGCCCTTGTTCAGCAGTTGTAACTGCAATTTTAACTACATCTTTTTTAAGCATCTCATTAATATCAATAGTCTGTAATTTGCTGCAATCAGCATCACTGGAATAAACTTCGCCCGCTGTGCCTTTGTTTTGAATGGTAAATTTGATCAGTAATTTATTTCCAACAATCTGTTCTGTCATGCTTGAAATTTGAATTGGAGCTGCTGAATTGGAATTGGCAGCAATCTTTTCTCCAGTTATATTGCAAATAGTATTTCCTTTTCCAATGCAAAGCGAAGTTTCAATAGTTGTTGCATAATCATAGCAAGAGGTCAATACGAAATGCTGTGAAAAAGGATTTATTAAAGATGAAGTAAATTTTGCATTTTCTGCAAAAGAAAGCCTTTCACTTCCACCACTAAAAACATTTGATTTCCTTGGAAGAAGGGCTGAATTCTGTTTTTCTAAAACAATTCCTTGAAAATTTCCACTTACCCCGCTTAGGAACAATCTTGCTTTTCCTGCAGCTATATCCTGCCCGCCACTGTTGTTCAAATCAACATATATTTTGAAAGGCTGATTTACAACGGCCTGAGTTGGTGGTGCGCTTTCAACAAAAGAGATGCTTAATCCAAAAGAAGAAACGTTTGTTGGCTTTGTTCCGCCAGGCATCTGACAACCGTCAGCTCCAATCATTAAAAAAGCCAGCAAGATAATTGCTAAGAGAACATAGTTTGAAATTCCTCTTTTATTCATTTTTCCTCTTTTCAGCTTGGAAGTGTTTTTATTACAAAATTGAATTCCCTTAAATCTTCAACTCCATAATTGAGCTGAATAATCAAAGGATAAATCACCTGTTCCTGCGTCGATAAATAAGCAAGCGCAGAGCAACTTATAAGTTTTTCGTTTTTAATTTCAAAATAACCCTTGGCATTAACGCATTCTACGTCTAAGGGGGGCATTGTGATAGAAAAAAGAGATATATTTTCAGTTCTAAAATCTGAAGAAAATATCTTTACATTTTGCTGTTTTGAAAATTTTATCGAAAAGTCTGCACTGTAGGCATTTTGTTTTGGGTGGATTGTCTTAGTGATAGCTGCAGATATTACTGCAGGAGTTTGTGTTAATGAAAGAGTTTCTGTTTCAGGGATTGGAACCTGAACATTTGCGGTCATTTTAGGCTGTTCGATATATCTTGCGCTAACAAAAAGTTTTGCTGGAGTATCTAGAGGAATGTCAATATAAGTATAGGACCCAAAATAAAAAGTGTTTGAAGAAGGTTGCAGAGTTTTAGTTGTTTTGATTCCAGTACTTTGTTGAGTTACTTCTGCAGAAGTGAGAGTTTGTGTCTTGCAATCTCCTTCTTCTCCAGGAATTCCTCCGAAAGATTCAGCTATATTGTCCCTAACGCAAATCATGACGCTTTTTGATTCCTCATTATAATTTAAAACATTTAATTTGACATAAAATTCATCTCCAACTTGAATCGTTTTGCCTGAAACGATATTTCCAACCCCGCCTTCAAGAGAGAAATCTATTCCTTTTCCGCTTGTCCCTGTTCTGCCCCCAGGCATAGTACATCCATCAGCTCCTAATACAAGCAAGGATAATGCAATTAATGAAATTAGCAATAAGCTGCTGTTTACCTCTTTTTTAGATTTCATTTTGGTTATTTTAAATAGCAAATAGAATATTTAAATTTTCTTCATTGGGCTACTGAAAGCGCTGTGCTGAAATCTTTTGTAGTTGTATAATTGATGTCTATTTGTATGGGTTTGGAAGATTCTGATTTTAATTCCTCAACAATCATAAAATTACAGTTAAAACTGAATGTGTCTTTCTCAGTGGCATAATTCTTAAGCAATTCCTGAATGTCAATATTTTGTATCTGTATAACACTTTTTTCTTTATCGCTTTGAATGAAATTTTCGCAGCTTACAGGCAAAAGGCTTGTAATTTTTATTGAATCTATTCTTTTCAAATCAAAATCTTTTTGTTTCTTGAATATTATTCTGAAATCTTGGCCTTCGCTGAAGGGCTGATTTCCAGGCAAATCCAAAGAGACTAAATATGGCAACACTTCTGAGTCTGGTTTTATAGTATATGTTATTTGTTCTTTGGTTCCTGCAAGACTTTCAGGAGAAACAGAGATGTTGCTGTTTAATGTAACTTTTGTAGTTCTTTCGATTTCAATAATCAGGTTCTTTCCAGATACTGTTTCTTTTGTCGCAGTCGAATCATTGCAATAAATTGGCGCTGTTTTGGTGATTGTGCTTTGTTTAAAAAGCGCGCTTTTTTTATTGTTAAAAATAGTAGTATCTATTGGAGAATCTTTGCTTCCAAGATAGCATTGAGGCGTTAAATTTATCTCCTCTTCATAAGGATTTATGACTGTCAAATTCTCACGCATGGAAAAAGGTTTTTCTGAATGATAAATTGTTTGAGGAAAATTTAGCTGAATTGTTGTCAGTTTTGGCTGTTTTTGCTGTTGTCCTGCAACACATTCTGGATTAAAAGCACACTTCAGTTGCGACCAACCTTGTGACCAACCAGACTTATAAGCGGTTGTTACTGTTGCTGCTCTTGCTTCTAAATCACCATAGAATGTTGGATTTGCAGAATTAATAGCCATGACTGCTATTAATCCGATTAAAATTCCGATTAAAAGACCGAGACCTTTTGCTTTTCCTGCAACAGCAGTTGCAATCAACCATGCTGGTAAAAAAATGATAGTAAAGAAAATGGCTTTTACTATTACGTTAGTCTTCCAAAATGCAGATGAAGTAAAAGCAATAATTACAATCGCAATTATAATCCCTAGAAGGAGAATGATGTTAAAACCAGGGCCATTTTCCTCTTTTTCGTTTTCTTCAGGCATTTTATTCAAACTGGAAGATTAATGAATTAATTGTAAATGTTTTTTTAGGAACAAGAAGAATTGTATTTTGTCCGCTTCTGATATACTGATTAAGAACAATTCTGTATTCTGGTGAATTTGTGCTTGCGCCAATCTTAAATCCATTGAAGTACACATCAAATTGCTTTGATTCAATTGTTGGAAAAATTAAATAGAGCACTGCATTGTTTGTTCCATTTCTAACGCTTTCAATCTGTTCATTATTTAATGCAATATAGAAAAGAGGATACTGCTTGTCTTTTGTCGTTATGCTTAGACTAATATTCTTAATATAAAGATTCCCAGAGCTTGAAAATGTCAAATTGTTTTCTTTCTGAATCTTATCTGTCAAGTCGATTACAGCTTCATCGCAGACAGACTTATTGAGCTCTGTTTCTCCATTCCAAATCACTTTCAAAGCATCATCTGAAAAACAATCTGTCTCAAATCTAAGGCTGGCACTTTTAATATCTGATAGATTTTGGTCTACATCTATCTTTTTGGTAATGGTATCCTGAGTGACAAAATAAACTTCTTTGACAATCACTGAATTTATGTCAAAACTGCTGATTTGCCATGGAAACCATGGGAATGAAGGCACTATTTTCAAAGTATTTGTTTTGTTCAAAATATTGTTTGGAATTGAAGCTAGAAAGTAGCCCTCTTTTGAAGCGCTTTTAATTTTTTTTCCGTTTACGTAAATGTCAAAGGTTCCAAAGGCTTTTGCAACAGAAACAAAAATTTTGGATTCTTTTATCTTGTCATGGAGAGAAAATTGTTTTTCTATTGGCTTTTGAATCCACCAGCTTCTTTCAATTGTTTGAGGCAGAACAACAAGTGGAAAATCCAGGCTTTCATAACTGAATAATTCAATTGGCTGAAGAGAATAGTTTACGAATTCCTGAGGAACGAGCAATCCCGGAGTTATATTCAAGATTGTAGTTATATTGTGCACTGGATTGCAATCTGGCAAGTCAGGCAGAATCTCGCATCTTTGGTCTAAAGGCAGAGCTACAAGATATGCCACTATGAAAAGTCCTATTGCCAACAAAAGCAAAATCAGCTTGCCCTGCGCTTTTTTATTTGATAGCATTTTTACAAATCCTCTTATTTCTATTATTAGGAATATATTTTAGAGGCATATAAACTTTTCGCCAAAAAGTTTATTTAAGCGCTTTTCTTCACCATATCAGCAAAGGTGATTTAGCATGGCAGAATATGCATTTCAGCAGCAGAGAAAAAGCAAAAGAGATATGAAAAGAAAAAGAAGAATCCGTGTCTATAAAAAAGGCGGGCCCAGAAGAACAATCAAGCTCTGATTGCCTTGAATAACAGAGAAAGAAATCGCAGATTAAGCAGATTGGGCAGTAACCAAAAAAAGTTAATGTTTTTTGAGAGCTCATCTCTTGCTCCGATTAATTTTTTGTTCTTTTTAATCAATTCAAGCAGAAAATCAACATCATCGTCTGAAATTTTTGATAAAGCTCTGCTGATTAAAGCATGCATTTTAAGTTCATTGCTCAGTCCAGAAAGTCTTTTTGCATATTCTTCAGCATTTTTGTTCTTAGAGATGACAGATTCTAAGATTTTGGCTGCCCTAAAAAGCGGAACAATCCCGCCATAGGTCGTTGCTTTTACTTGGGCTGCTGAATCACCAAGAAGGAAGACATTATTTTGACCATAGATGATAGATTTATTCCAGATTGGAATTTTCTCTTGTTCTATTTTAAATATTTTTTTTGTGCCAAGCATTTTTAGGATCATCTTAAACTTTTGACTGAGTAATTCTTTAGATTTTGGAATAGTCGAAGTGTAAGAAACAGTAAGATGATTTTTGTAGGGGAAAAGCCAGACAAGATCTTTGGAAGAAATGTCAATATAGGCAGTCCAAAGAGATTTTTGCATTTTTTTGTCTGTCATAATTTCTGCCTGTATTGCGTTTTTAACTTCAATTTTATTTCCAAGTTTTCTTGAAATTATGCTTTCAGCTCCAGAAGCATCAATCAAAAAATCTGCTGAAAGAGTTTTTTTTCCATTTAGAGCAATAATTAATCTCTTATTTTTATAAGAAAAATTAGAGAAATTTGCCTTTAGGAATTTAGCACCATTTTTCATGGCTTTTGAGAGAAGAATATGTCTCAGTTTTTTGGGGTTTATCACAATTTCTGGTGATTCCAGATTTAATTGTACGTTATTGTGCTTTGAAACTATCAGAGCTTTTGGAATTTTATTAACAATAACTTTCCTATTAAATGATTCAGTCCTAAATATTGGATTGATGCTGAAAAAGCTTGAAGTTAAAAGCCTAAGGCATTTTCTTTCTACGGATTTTGGGTTTTTATCAATAATAAGAACATCAAAATTCTTTGAGAGTAGATATGCCGCAAAACTTCCTGCAAAACCGCTGCCAACAATGACAACATTTTTTCTTTTCATGCGGCTTGCAAAATCAAAAAGACTTATAAATTTATTCAATCTTTTTAAAAGATGATAGACATTACAAGCGCATTGCTTATTGCATTAAGCCTCATTTATGGTGGAATTGCAATTTATCAAGACATAAAAAAAAGAGAAGTTTCAAATTGGGTAAATTTCAGCTTCATAGCTCTGCTTTTTTTCGTGCTTTTATTTGAATCAATAATAAAATTGGAATTTTACCCTATTTTAATCTGCCTCATAGCATTGGGAATTTATTTTGGAATGGCAAATTTATTCTATTATGGAAGAATTTTTGCAGGAGGTGATGCAAAACTGCTCATGGGCTTGGGAATTGCAGTCAGTTCAATCTCAATAACTGCACTTAATTTTCCAGCTTTTTTTAATACGCTTCTCTCATTTATGGCAAACATCTTATTTTTAGGTTCTATATATGGGCTCGGCTATTCTCTTGTTCTTTATCTAACATACAAAGACAAAAAAAGAATTAAAAGATTAAGTGAAGAAATCAAAAATAAAAATAAAAAGATTTACACTACAGCACTAATATTCTCTTTGATTTTTATAGCACTATCGATTCTACTGAAAAATATTTATTTTTTCGTTCTTGCCATTTTAATCTTCATTTCTTCAAAACTTCTGATTTCATTAAAGGTGATTGAAAATTGCTGCCTGGTAAAAGCAATTCCTGTTTCACAATTAAGAGAGGGAGACTGGCTCAGTATACCGTTTAAAATAAAAGGAAAAAAAGAGATTATTCCAACATGGGATGGGCTAACAAATAAAGATATTGAAAGATTAAAGAAATACGAGAAAGGTAAAAAGATACTCATAAAAGAAGGCCTGCCCTTCACGCCAGTGATTGTTTCTGCATTTATTGTTTATCTTATTTGGGGCAATTTATTATATTTGATAGTTTTATTAATGGCTTAAAAATCAAGGTATCCTTCTGCCAATAAGGCTTTTCATCTGCCGCATCTCTTCATCTTCTTTCTTTTTCTCTATTTTTTGTTTTTTGGCAGATTCATCAGCAATTTTTTTAGTAATTTTCTTCTTGATTTTTTCTGTCTCTTCTGTGACAAGCTTAATTGATTCTTTTTTTGCTTCGTCCCTTATCTTATTTCCAATCTCTTCTAATTTTTTTGGTTCAACTTGTTTTCTTTCCCATTCTGCCGAGACAGGATTGTCGTCATAGCTTGGAATCAAATTTATATAAAAATGTGGTAGTCTTTGTCCTGCTGATTTTCCCTCACAAGCATAAATATTGATGCCTGTTGCTTTCATTACCTTTTTAATAATTCCGGAAAGAAGTTTTGCTAATTTAAAAAGAAAGACTAAAACATCATCAGGTATTTGGTCAAGAGTTTCATAGTGCGTCCTGGGCATTAGTATTACATGCCCTTCTGATGCGGGATTTATGTCAAGAATAGCAAGAACTGTTTTATCTTCATAGATTTTTATTGTTGGAAGGCTTCCATCAATTATCTGGCAAAAAACGCATTTTTCTTCAGCCATTTTAGATTATTGCTTTTAATTATAAAACAGGGGGTTTTAAAAACTATGCGAAAAATTACAAAATTTTAAAAAACATAGATACTAAATAAAAGCATGACATACATATGCACAAACTGCAATTTTAAATTCAAATTGAAAAGCGAAAGTTCAGAGCATCCAAAAAGATGTCCCTATTGCTCTAAAGAAAATACAGTAATAAGCGATGATGAAGGGATGATAAAAGACGTAGAGGATTTGTTAAAATAAAGATTTTATCCTAAAGCGCGCCGCATTTCCAAAACTTCTGTAGAAGAAACCTGCTCGACTGCACTCAATTCATCCTCAAGAAGATCTAAGCCTTTTTCTTCTGGCCAACCAAAAATTATAATTACTGCTTTTAATCCAAAAGCAATAGGCTCTATTTCTATAGAATGAATTTTTGCGCCAGTTTTTTCAAGAACTTGCTTTGCGTCTTCCTCAATTTTTTTCAAATCACTCTCGGGAGATTCAGGCATTATTTTTATTTTTACAGCCATTAATGCCATTTTAATCAGGGCCCCTCAAAACCGCACTTACATTTATACTGAACAGAAAGTTTCTTGCACTTATTGCATCTTGCTATTTCAACCTTGCATTTAGGGCATGGAAATTTTGAGCCGTTTTTTTCAATCATTTCTTTGCATGATAAGCATTTCATTTTCATAAGAATTTGATGAAGATTGTTTATAAAGTTTCTTATCAACAAATGCCAAATGCCCCTACGAGGCAGAAGATAGAAGTTATAGTGCCCTTATTTGATTCCAATAAGTCTTAATTATATAAACTTTTTGTTAATATATCTTTAAATTAACTCATTTAGACCTTTTGTGAGTTTAATGGCTTTCCAAATGCCATGCATTCCAAGGCTGTTTTGAAAGATTTCAAGTTTTCTTTAGCCCCAAGTTCTGAATTTAGTTGGCTTACTGCAAAATCTTGAAAAACATTATCGTGGCTGAACTGGTTATAAAGCGTTCCAAGTACTTTTTGATTTTCTGTTATTAAATTCCCTTTTCCAGCAAGCAATTTTTTGATATAATCATATGTTTGCTCATCTCCTCTTATGTAATAGGCTTTAGTTTTAAGATCTCCTAAATATGATATCATCCTCATATCTGTAAGAACCTCTGAAGCTTTGACATTATTAAAATGTCTATCAACTTGTCCTATACTCATTTCAGGCAATTCATAATCAATATCAATTCCATGAAATCCTTCATGGATAAAATTTCTGATTTTTTCATCTTTTTTGGATTGTGTTCTCCCAAGTACAATTACTCCATCAGCATTTCCAATTCCTGTCCTTTTTCGAAACTCTTCTTCATCCATTTTAAGACATTCATATCTTCTTTTGATATCTTTTGAAGGGACAAACTTGCCTACTGCTGACTCATAGAAATAATTTGTTTTTGGATCAATGCAGGCTTTCGCGAGATCCTCGCAATTTTCAATCTTAAGACCTTCTTCTCTGAAAGGCTCTAAAAACTCATCGCTGAATTTGCTATGGTCTTGGTAATAAAAGGCATAAAGAAATCCTTCTTCGCCTGAACCGTATGACTCTAAAAAACCATATGCAGGATGGCCCGGGATGACATCATCGATTACCACGACATTTTTCTTTTTGAGAGCTTCTCTCATTTTGCTCAATTTTTGCTCTAAACCTTTGTTTTCCATTTTCTTTATTATCACTCCTATGATTGATTAAATTCCTAATGCCTTTAAAAAATGTTAGATGCATAATTTGTAAGCACATCTCCGATTCCCTGATTTTTAACTTTTCCAATTTTTAGACGATATGCTTTCTCCGCTTTTTCTGCTATCTCTTTGTCTGCATTATCTACCACATATTTCAATGCAATTAATTTCTCAGCTCCTGATGCATTGAAGAATATTTTGTCTATAAGCTCGATGTCATCAGTATAGCAATAAAGCCCTTCGAGGGCGTCTGCTATTTCCTTTACTTTATTTGTCATTTTTCCTCCCTTGCGTTTTAGTCATATAATCTTCCTTCTGCAGTGCTCAGCTTTTCGTTTATCTTTTTGGATTGAAGTTCACTGATATAAGTGGTTTTTCCATTGTGCACATATGGTCGCAAAGTTTCTGTATTATTGTTGGAGTATACAATAACTAATTCTCCTTTTCTCTCATATGCCATTCGTGGACTAAAAATATCATTGCAAAACCAGCTGATTCCAATAGAGGTGACTAATGCTGTTCCTGCAACTATTGCCATAGTTTTCAATGTTTTATCGTTTATGTTCATTTTATTTGCCCCCCTTGTCTTTTTGGTTTTCTTTTTCAAAGTAATCAAAATCCTCAAAGTAAGCAGGTCCATATTCAAGAGGCAGTGATTTAAACAATCCAATAATCCCGCAAGCAATTCCTACACATAAAAAAACCCCATATATGTCACTCTTAGCATCTTTTGCTATCTGGCTCAAAGCTGGATTATTGTATGTAGTAAGGAGCCCTATTGCGCCGGTCAAGCCATAGCCAATGCTATTTGCGGTGAATCCTATCACTTCCTCCAATTTCTGCCTGAACTTTTTTTCTCCTGGAGTTTCATTCTCTTTATTTTGAGTTTCTTTTTCAAGTTTTTTTTCAATTGCCATTTTGTTTTTCTCCCTTGTTTTTGTTTTATTTTGTTTTTTTGTTTATATTTTGTATTCTTTTTCCTGTTTTTGTTTGTTATATTGTGCAACAAAACAGGTCGCGAATGATGCAAGCTGAAGGGCAGTTGATGCTTCAAGCACATATTCTGCAAGGTGAGGGTGGTTTGGAACCAATCCTAATGCAACTGCTCCCCCTGCTAGGCCTGCAAGAAACTCCATGCCTCCCAAAAAATACAAATCTTCAGTTGTATCTCTTTCCTTCTTTCTGTTGTTTTCAAATTTTTTTTCAATTGCCATTTTTTTGTTAAATTTTGTTTATTTTATTACTATACAGACGTACTAGAGACTATAACAAAGTTTCTTTCAATATTTTTGACAAAACGATAAATTTATAAAGAAAAAGGGCTTAAAGTATAAAATGAAGCAAATAAGTTCAGGAAAAGAAGAAATGAGTAAAATGTCTCTCGACATGAGAGACAAGAAAATACTTGCCGAGCTTGACCTCAATGCAAGAAAACCAGTGTCAGAGATAGCAAAAAACATAAGGATGTCAAAGCAGGCAGT
>Ga0210051_1000944_pt1 | contig 28692 bp, 27 predicted proteins | sample CryGey092014_all_FD_185464 | JGI IMG/M metagenome (GOLD analysis project Ga0210051, IMG submission 185464) | Groundwater microbial communities from aquifer - Crystal Geyser CG23_combo_of_CG06-09_8/20/14_all (SPAdes) (version 2) | ecosystem: Environmental > Aquatic > Deep subsurface > Groundwater...
CAATAGTTCTTATTTCCTGGTTATTTGAGGCAATCATTAGAGTCGGAAGAATTATGGCGGCCAGCCAAAACATTATTGCCGCTACCAACAAGAATTTTCTCATTGCTTTTCACCTCCATTAGATTTTTTAGATTTTCTTTCACGCCCTAGTCAGATTTTTAAGATGCTATCTTTTAACTCTTTGCTACTAAATATCCAGCAAAATAAGCACCCAATACAATAACAAGATATGCCCAAACAGGTTCTATAACCATATAGGCAAATAGACAAATTCCTAAGTATAATACCAATCCTCCAATAAACAATCCTTTATTCATTTAAACCCTCCTTTTTCAAGTTCAATTTTAATATTATCATGTTTAAAAAATTTTGTCAATACTCACACCAAATGAAGCACTGCGCTTTGCGCAAATTTTTAAATGTGCTTCATTGGTGTGGGGGCAAGTCCTTTAAACCAATATCTGTTTCTTTATCGCCAAATGTTCAAAAAGACGATGTTTTTTTGGCTTTGAGAACAATCCTACAACTCTGGAATTGGAAAAGTTTCAACGTTGTTCCGCGTAATGTTCCGCGTGGTTCGGCGATTAACGCTGAAGGAACGCTGAAATCTACGCTGAACTACGCTGAACAGCTAGAAGAGAATTTTAAGCAGTACTTGGGAGTAAAGTATGCCTTTGCCTTCAACAGCGGTCGGTCGGCCCTGATGGCGATTTTGTCAGTCTTGGAAATTAGCAAAGATGAGGAGATTTTGATTCAGGCTTTTACCTGCAACGCTGTGCCAAATCCAATTATCTGGCAAGGGGCGAGGCCGGTTTATGTTGACATAGATGAGACTTTAAACATTGACCCGGACGATTTGGAGAAAAAAATTACCCCAAAATCCAGGGCAATAATTTTGCAGCATACTTTTGGCGTGCTGGCTCAAATTGAAAAAATTTTAACTTTAGCCGAGTGCTACAATCTTAAAATCATTGAGGATTGCGCTCACTCCTTGGGGGCTGAATATGGTTTTCGAGCGAAGCGAGAGAACCACCCCGCCCTTTCTCCACCTTCAGAAAGGGCGGGGTCCTCCACTTTTCAACCTCGCTACGCTTCGGGAAAGGCGGGAACTTTTGGCGATGTTGCTTTTTTCAGTTTTGGCCGGGATAAAGTTATTTCTTGCGTTTACGGAGGAATGGTGGCGACAAATAATCCGGATTTGGCTAAAAGACTTAAAGAATTTCAGGAAAAATGTGGCTCGCCTTCAAATTTTTGGACTCTTCAACAGCTTTTGCATCCAATAATCTTTGCAGTTGCCCTGCCGACTTATTATTTTTTCAATTTCGGTAAATTTTTAATTTGGTTTTGCCAAAAAATAAAATTATTGTCTAAAGCTGTAACCAAAAAAGAGAAAAAAGGCGAAAATCCGGACTATTTTCCCCAAAAAATGTCCAATGCCTTGGCAATTTTAGCTTTAAATCAATTAAAAAAATTGAATAAATTTAATGAACACCGAAGAAAAATCGCTGAATTCTATGAAAATAATTTAAGAGAAAATTTTAGCGTAGTTTCGCGTCCTGTTTCGCGTAGTTTCGCGGTTTCCTGGAAGTATCCGATATTTATGGCAAATCCTAAAGAAATTCGAAAAAGGGCAAAGAAAGAGCATATCATTTTGGATGACGGCTGGTGGGGAAGTCCGGTAGTGCCGCCGGATACCGATTTGGAAAAAATGAAATATAAAAGAGGAGATTGTCCCAAAGCCGAAAAAATCGCCAAAACCATTTTAAATTTACCAACCCATATTAATATTTCTATTTACGATGCCCAAAAAATCATAAACTCCCTAAAGACTGAAAACGAGAACTGAAATCCCCCAATTTCTACGGCCGTAGAAATCACGGGATTATTAAATATTATTAAATATTATGAGAATTCCGATAACTGATCAATTTCTTCTAAATCTATATAATTTTATTGAAAAGTTAGATAAAACCTTTGATTTATTTGCGCCCCGAACCATGAAAGAGGCGTTCTATCCTGACATTTATAAACTGAGAAAAAAGTATGCAAGAAAAAGAACAAAGAAACAATTTACTAAACTCATTTATTATTTAAAAAATAAAGGCTATATAAAAATTAAAAATTTAGAGGAAAAACAAGGAGTTATTCTCACCAAAAGGGGAGTAGAAAAAGTTTTAAAGATACAATTTAGAACAATGAAAAAAAGAGGTAGACCGGATGGAAAATGGCAAATGGTAATTTTTGATATTCCTGAAAGAAAACGCGATTTAAGAGATATCTTTAGAGAAAATCTTCAGCTTTTAGGTTATAGAATGCTTCAACAAAGCGTTTGGGTTTGTCCATTTGATGTATTGAAAGAAACTGAAGGCGTTATTAGACAATATGAACTTGATGACTATATCAGATTATTTTTAATTGAAGAATTAGAAATATAATACCGCGATTGCCACGGCCGTGGAAAATGGGGGATTAAAATTTTTAAAACTAAATACTGATTATTTTATTATAAATAATGATTATTCAAGAAATAAAAGATAAAAATATCTGGGAAGATTTTGTTGGTTCCTGTTTTGAACGAACTTTTTTGCATTCCTGGAATTGGGGAGAGTTTAACAGGGCAATGGGAAATAAAATTTGGAGACTGGGCGTTTATGAGCAAATTGCAAATGGCGAATCGCAAATGGCGAATTTGGTTGGGGCGGCTTTGATTGTTAAAATACAGGCGAAAAGAGGAACTTTTTTATTTTGTCCCCACGGACCGGTAATAAAATATCAAATATCAAATATCAAATATCAAATATCAAAGGCATTGCTGGATTATTTAAAAAATATTGCTAAGGACGAAAGAGCGGATTTTATAAGGGTTGCGCCGATTTGGCTTGAAAGTGAAGAAAATATTAGCATTTTTAAAAAATTAGGTTTTCGGAAAGCGCCAATCCATATTCATCCGGAGATAACCTGGGAATTGAATATTGAATTATCCGAAGATGAGTTGCTAAAAAATATGCGCAAAACCACCCGTTATCTAATAAAAAAAGCTCAAAAAGATGGAGTAAAAATAGTCCAGAATAAAAATTCCAAGGCTCTTGAAATTTTTAATAAACTTTATCAGGAAACAGTTAACCGCCATCGTTTCGTGCCATTTTCCCCAAATTATATAAAAAATGAATTTCAGAGTTTTTTGAATGATAACCAGGTTTCTTTATTTTTTGCTAAATACCAAAATGAAATTATCGTTTCAGCAATGATAATATTTTGGCAGGGAATCGCTTTTTATCATCAAGGGGCTTCCTCTCAAAAATATCCAAAAATTCCCGCTTCTTATCTCCTGCAGTGGGAAGCAATAAAGGAAGCTAAAAAAAGAAATTGCCAAACCTATGATTTTTGGGGAATAGCTCCGCCAAATTCCAAATCATCGCATCGTTTTGCCGGAGTTACTCTTTTTAAAACCGGATTTGGAGGAGAGATGAAAGAACTCGTCAAAACCCAGGATTTTCCCATTAGTTCAAAATATTGGTTTAATTTTATTGTAGAATTAGCAAGAAAGAAGGCCCGCCATTTGGGATAAAGACAACACACGATACTTGACAAATGAAAGTGGATGTGCTATTAATAGTTAGTACCTTAAAATTGGCAGGAAAAGTAAAAGAAGGAGGGTATCTTGATGAACTACTTAATAAACCGAAGGAAAGAATTTGGCGAAGCCGCTTATTTTAGTTTTATTCTTGACCCGTTTTTACTGCTCGGTTTGGGAGTGTTTATTGTCTGGCTGACGGTCAGAAAACTTTACCGCCGCTTTGGCAGAAACAAGTTTTTTATCCCGGGTTTATTTATTTTTTGCCTTATTTCTTTTTGGTTAGTTGCCGGAGCCGGTCTTTATCTCGATAATCTGAATTTCTCGTTTTTGGGGAAAGCCGGTGAGGGAAACCATTTTATGTGGAATTCCGGCTGTGAAATTTTGGGAATTGAACCCTTTGTTGACACCGCCGCGCCGACTTATGCCCAACCTTTTGGTTTTTGGAACCTTTTAGCCACTTTTCTTTTTGTTGTTTTGTATCCTTTGATTTTATATTTTGGAGTTATCCTTGGTTATATTCTTTTTGGCCGAACCGAAAATCAAACCGGCCTGATTGAACTGCTAAAACCCTGAAATTATAAAAAAGGAGGGCGAAATGGACCAAAAACTTGCCCTGGTAACCGGCGCTTGCGGATTTATCGGCTCCCATATGGTTGATTATTTAATAAGTCAGGGGTATAAAGTTCGAGCGACTGATTTATATTTCGCCCCGAAAACTTATTTAAATGAAAAAGCGGAATTTGTTCCGGCTGATATTGTAGAAAAGGAAGAAATTTATCCCCTGCTTGAGGATGTTGATGTGGTTTTCCATCTGGCCGCTGTCTTTGATTTTTCCGCTTCCAGAGAATTAACTTATTTAGTCAATGTGGTTGGCACCCAAAATCTATTGGAAGCGTCAAAGGATTTTCCCAAAATTAAAGGAATTGTTGTCTGGAGCACCGGAGCGTTTTATGATGCTTATAATTGGCCTGGAATAATATTTTCTGAAGAAAGTCCCGTAGAGCCAAAAAATTTTTATGAGCTTTCAAAACTTGAACAGGAAAGAATGGCTCTAAAATACGCTCAAAAGTATAATTTACCCATCACGGTTATCCGGCCATCCGCTGTTTATGGAACCAAAAGTCAATATGGAGCGGCCTTGATAATTTTATATATGCTCAAAGGGCAGATTTCTTTCGTTTTTGGAAAGGGAGATAAGGCGGCGGCAATGGTTCATGTTTTGGATGTTGTCAGAGCCGCCGAGTTTCTTTCCAAAATTCCCGAGGCGGTTGGTGAAGTTTATAATTTAGCCGATGATTCAAGGGACTCGGTTGAAGCTCTATTATACTTTCTTTCAAGCCAGATTCCCGATGCCAAAATATACTTCCATTTACCCGGTTTTCTGATTCGTTTGTTTGCAAAATATTCTAAATTAATCAGTAAAATCTTTAACAGACCTCAAAAAATTGAAGAAGGCGCAATTGATTATATTTTAAACCCATTTTTGATGGATAATAGAAAAATCAAAGCGCTTGGTTTTGAGTTTAACTACCCGGATGTTAAATTGGGAATGAAGGATGTAATTGACTGGTATTTAAAATTTTTGGGCCCCTCTCAAAACGAAACCAAAAAATTATTAGAGTTGACAAAACTGGTTAAAAAATCGCAATACTGTTATCAGGAAGAACTCTATAGATTAAGAGAGCTTTTGAAAAAAAATTAAGTTTTAACAAAGGCACAAAGGCGCAAAAATTTTGCGCCTTTCTTTCTTGTTTAATCTAAAAAAAATGATACAATAGAATAATGTTCAGCTTGACTTTTCATATTTTGGTTTATTTAAGCTTGGGGTTTGTTGCCTCCATTTTGGGTTCAATAATTTTTCTTCGGAATAAAAAGGATACGGTTTATCGAACATTTGGTCTGTTAAATTTGGGAATTGTGATTTGGGCTTTTGGATGCGTAGCCTGGCTTTTTCAGGACAATGAATCTTTAGCTCTTTTTTGGACAAGAATTTTTAGTATCGGGTCCACTTTAATCCCGGTTTTTTTATTGCACTGGATTTTAGCTTTCTTAAAAAAAGACCAAAAATTTAAAAGAATATTAAAAATCTGTTATATTGTATCCTGCGTTTTCCTTTTGTTCAGTTTTACGCCTTTCTATATAAAGGGGGTGAAACCGATGCTGTTTTTTCCCTTTTGGCCCCAAGCTGGAATGGTTTATTTTTTGCATTTAATTTTAAGTTATTTGGGGATGTCGGCCTTTGGGTTTTATCAGCTTTTTTTGGCTTACCGAAGAGCCGCCGGAGATACTCTTGTGCAGACAAAATATGTAATTTTCGGATTAATTTTGGGTTTGGGCGGCGGAGCGACTAACTTTCCTTTAATGTTCGGGTTTTCTCTCCCCTTTCCGCCTTTAAATTTTCTGATTATTGCTTATCCTCTTGTTTTCAGTTATGCGATGCTTAAATATAAATTTATGGACATTAAGATAATTTTAACGGAATTTTTGATTTTTTTATTAGGAGCCCTTCTTTTATTGGAAATATTTTTATCCCAGTCCCTAAACTTAATTGTTTATAAATCGGGAATTTTAATTTTCTTTGGAATTTTTGGTTACCTTCTTGTAAGAAGTGTTTACGAAGAAATAAAAACAAAGGAAAGGGTTGAGGCCCTTTCTCAGAAATTACAAAAAGCTTATCAAGAGCTAAAAAGAGTAGATTTGGCAAAATCAGAATTTATTTCAATCGCCTCCCATCAGCTTCGCACTCCCCTAACCGTTATTAAAGGTTATGTTTCCCTTCTGCTTGATAAAAAATACGGGGATGCCAAAAGGGCAGACGAAATGTTGAAAAATATTTATTTATCAAATGAAAGATTGATAAAATTGATTAATGATTTGCTGGATTTATCTAAAATAGAGTTGGGTAAAATGCAGTTTGATTTTAAAGAAATCTCTTTTGAGAACATTATTGACAGCGTTGTCAGGGAATTAGAAATTGTTGCCAAAAACAAAGCTCTGTATTTAAAATGGGAAAAGCCAGAAAATCTGCCAAAAATTTTGGGTGATTTTGACAAGCTTCGTCAGGTAGTTTTGAATGTTGTGGATAATGCGATAAAATATACCAGAGAAGGCGGACTCACAATAAATCTCAAGCATCAACTGTCAGGTGGTAAAAATGTAATTTTGGCAGAATTTTCTGATACGGGTATGGGCATAAAAAAGGATGAACTTGAGGCAATTTTTAAAGGGTTTGACAGGGGCAGCTATGTTCAAAAAACCCATGAGGGAACGGGGCTGGGACTTATGATTGCCTCAAGAATAATCAAGGCTCACAAAGGCAAAATTTGGGCAGAGTCCGAAGGACAAGGCAAGGGCTCTACACTCTTCATAGAATTACCCGTAAAATAAACTTTTCTTTGTATGCCCAGTAATACAACTTCCAGTTGTTTTTCGGCGATTAGAACAATTTGGTTATCAAAGCTACACCGTTTGCTTAAAAGTTAAAAAAACAAAACACTATTTCAAATGCCGAAAAACAATATTTAACAGAACATCGGAAGTTATATTACCGGACATAAAGAAAATTAACTTTCAGTTTTTATAATTCGGCATTTGACTGGAAGTTGACCTCGTAATACAACTTCGGATTCTTTCGGCAGTTATTCTTTTTTGCTACAAAATTTTATTTGGGATGGAAATGCCACGATTGAGACCCATATTCAAATAAAGCGCCGAAAGAAAAACCACTGGGCAAGTTAAAATAAAATAACAATTGACTTCGGAATTAAAAGCAACCACCAAATACCGGCGCTTTATTCCGAAGTTGATATACGGGGTTGATATACTGGGTATGAAAAGAATTTTAATTGAAGAAATAACTAAATACATTGGAGAAAAAGTGAAAATTTGTGGGTGGGTGGATTCCCGGCGAGACCATGGCAAAATTATTTTTATTGACCTGCGGGATGTGAGCGGTTTGGCCCAAATAGTATTTGCGCCAAACCAAAGAGCAGAAATTTACAAAGTAGCTCAAAAGCTCCGGACAGAATGGGTAATAGAGGTAACCGGAAGGGTTGACAGGAGACCCAAGGGAATGGAGAATCCGAAAATTACAACCGGGAAAGTCGAAATAGGGGCTGAAAATTTAACAATTTTTTCCGAGGCAAAAACCTTGCCATTTGAAACTTCAGATGAAAGAAAAGAAGTTAGCGAAGAAATCAGATTAAAATATCGGTATCTTGATTTAAGAAGAAAAAAAATGAAAGAAAATCTAACCTGGCGCTACAAAGTCATTGATTTTATGCGGAATTTTTTAAAAAACAGGGGATTTATTGAAATTGAAACTCCAATTTTAACCAAATCAACGCCGGAGGGAGCAAGAGATTTTATAGTGCCATCGCGTCTTCAGCCCGGGAAATTTTACGCTCTTCCCCAATCGCCCCAGCAGTATAAACAGCTTTTGATGGTTGCCGGATTTGAAAAATATTTTCAAATTGCTCGTTGTTTCAGAGATGAAGACCCGCGAGCCGACAGGCAAGCCGAGTTTACCCAGCTTGACATTGAAATGGCATTTGTCGAGCAAGACGATATTTTGAGCCTGACCGAAGAACTTTATTCGGAGCTTGTCAAAGAACTTTTCCCTCAAAAAACTATTACTCAAAAACCCTTTCCCAGAATAAGCTTTGAGGAGGCGATGGAAAGATATAAAACCGATAAACCGGATTTACGAAGAGACAAATCAAATCCTGACGAACTTGCCTTTGGATTTGTAGTTAATTTCCCAATGTTTGAATGGAGAAAGGAGGAAGGACGATGGGATGCGGTTCATCATCCATTCACCCGCCCAAATTTTGAAAATTTAGGCGGGCAAGCCAGACCATTAAGTGAAAATATAAAAGAGATGAAAAAAAATCCCGATAAAATTTTGGCTTTTCAATATGATTTTATTTTAAACGGCTTTGAGATTGGCGGAGGAAGCCTAAGAACTTACAAGCCCGAAATACTTGAGGCGGTTTTTGAGGTAATGGGCCACAAAAAAGAAGATATCCAAAAGAAATTCGGACATTTGCTTAAAGCATTTGAATATGGAGCGCCTCCTCATGGCGGAATTGCTCCGGGGATTGACAGATTTATGGCAATTTTGATGCAAGAGCCAAACATTAGAGAGGTTATTGCCTTTCCCAAAACTGGCGACAACAGAGATCTTATGATGGAAGCTCCATCGGAAGTGGATGAAAAACAACTCAAAGAGTTGCGCATCGGAATAACTAAAAATTAATTATCAATTTTCAATTTACAATTTACAATCAATTATTAAATTTTCCAATTTTCAATTATTTGAAAATTAGTCATTGAAAATTGAAAATTAGGTTGTGTCTCCTGATAAAATTTTTGTTATTTCGTTATTTTTAATCTCCATTTTCTTGACGGGCGCGCTTTTGATTTTAGAAAAAAAAGAAACGACGATAAATAATGGAAAGGCGGCTATGCTTGTTAAAGATATTTCCCAACCGTCCATAAAAGAACATCCTGTGTTTTTTGAGACATCTAAAACAAAGACGGGAGGAGATATTTGGATTAGACCAGACACGGCTCCGTTTTTTAAACCCTGGCGGGATTGGAATGTTGAAGAACCCCAAATTGAGGCAAAGTCGGCTATCTTGATGGAAGTAAAATTAGAAAATGATTCAACAAACCCGCCGCTAATTAAACAAGAACGAATTCTTTTTCAAAAAAACATTGAGGAACCTCTTCCCATTGCCAGTCTTACCAAAATTATGAGCGCTCTTATTGTTCTGGAAAATATGGATTTACAAAATTCTATAAAAATTAGCAAAGAAGCGGTAAATCAAGAGGGAGAAGCCGGAGAATTAGTGGTCGGAGAAGAAATTTTAGTTAAAAATTTGCTCTATGCAATGCTTTTGGAATCAAGCAACGATGCCGCTTTTGCCCTATCCCTTGCTCTTGGTTATGACAATTTTATAGATTTAATGAACAAGAAAGCTAACTCTTTGCAGCTAAAAAATACCTATTTTTCAAATCCGACTGGATTTGACAACCCTCAAAATTTTTCAACCTCTTACGACCTTGCCAGACTTCTAACTTATAGCCTAAAGAACCAATTTCTTTGGCAAATCCTAAAAACCCGAGTTTTTGAAGCCAGGGATATTTCCGGAAAAATTTTTCACCACTGGAAAAACACTAATAAACTTTTAGAAGAGGTGCCTCGCATTATTGGCGGCAAAACCGGTTGGACAATGAAAGCCGGGGGCTGTGTAGCTTTGGCGATTGACAACCCAAAAAATAATAGCAGAATTTTTTCTGTTTTGCTTGGTTCTCCTGATGAAAATAAAAGATTTGAAGAAACCAAAAAATTAATTGATTGGGTCTTAAGCGCCTACCAATGGTAGGCGCTCAAAATCAAATATCAAATATTAAAGAGCAAAAATGAGAAATGAGTATTCAAAATTTTCTTTCAGAAAATTTTGAAACTGTGCAGCTTTTTTATTTTTTATTTTTAATTTTTGATTTTGACTGAGCAAAGCGAAGGAATATGCCTTTTTACGAAAGTCCCGAATTGGCAATAAGTATAATCAAAATTTTTGTTTTGGCCGCGGTGGCTTCCTTGCTGGCAGTGGCAATAACTCCTTTTTTAACTCATTTTTTGTATAAGCATAAGCTCTGGCGAAAAGAAGCAAGGACAAAGACTATTACCGGCGAGGAAGCCCCGGTTTTTTATAGTCTTCACAAAGAAAGAGAAGTCAGTGTGCCTCGTTTCGGCGGAATTTTAATATTTGGAGCAACTTTAATTACAATTTTTATCTTTTGGGGACTGGCCCAGATTTCTGACAATCTTTGGCTTCAAAAATTCAATTTTTTAAGCAGGAGTCAAACCTGGCTGCCCCTTTTTACTTTAATTGCCGCTTCTATTATAGGGCTTTCTGACGATATTTTGCAGGTGCTCGGTAAAGGAAAGTATGTTGCCGGCGGAATGAGGTTTACCAGACGTTTTTTAATTGTTGTTTTAATCGGGCTTATTGGGGCTTGCTGGTTCTATTTTAAATTGGACTGGAATACAATTCATATTCCAATGTTAGGCGACTTTATAATCGGCTTTTGGTATATTCCAATTTTTATTATTGTAATGTTAGCTTGCTGGTCGGGCGGAGTAATTGACGGATTAGACGGGTTGGCCGGAGGTGTTTTCGCCTCAATATTTACAGCCTTCGGAATAATTGCTTTTTTTCGGGGACAGATAGACATTGCCGCTTTTTGCGCTGTAATTTGCGGGACTATTTTGACGTTTTTATGGTTTAATATTCCCCCGGCCAGATTTTATATGGGAGAAACCGGAATGCTTGGCCTTACCTCAACCCTGGCTGTGATTGCTTTTTTAACCGATTCGGTGGTAGTTCTTCCAATTATCGGGGGACTCGTCGTAATTGAAGTTGCTTCAATAATTTTACAGCTTCTATCAAAAAAATTCCGCCGCAAAAAAATTTGGCTTTGCACTCCGATTCATCATCACTTTGAAGCAATCGGCTGGCCTCATTATAAGATAACAATGCGATTTTGGATAATCGGGGTTATCTTTGCTATAATCGGGGTGACTATAAGATTACTGGGTTAAAAATTTAAAAATCAGAATGCAAAAATCAAAATTATTACCGCGAAAGCGGGATTCCGCTATGGCGGAACAATTCAAAATTCAAAATTTTAGAAAGCGGCATCCAAGATTTATTTATCAAAAGTATTTCTATAAAATCAAAAAAGGAGATTTAAAAATTTCCTTCGTTTTTAAAATTGAACCAGATATCCAATTTAGACCCAAAATTATTATAAAGGATATTAATCAATCTCAAATATCACAGATAGGGGAGGGGGTATTAAATAATTTAATATTTCATCTTGGTTTAATAGAAATTCTTAGCTATTGGAAAGCAACCTGCTCGTCAAAAATTGTGATTGAGGCGGGATATTTGAATAAAGAGCAAATTAAATGGTGGAAAGATTTAATAATCAATGGAATGGGCCAATTCTTTTATGAGAACAAAATTAACTGGACCCGTCCAAATTTTTTGAAAATTTCAGGCGGGCAGGGAAAACCAGATAACAAAAGGTTCGGGGAAAAATTAAAAAATAGGTATTTGGTGCCGTTTGCCGGCGGAAGAGATTCAATCGTGACATTGGAAAGGCTGAAAAAACCCATCTTCGCCAAGGCTTCGGCGGGCAAGCAAAAGAAAGAAATCGCCTTGTTTTTGGTAAATCCCTCAAAACAAATTCAAAAAACCGTTAGGGTTGCCGGTATAAAAAAACAGATAATTGTAAAGAGAGAAATTGACACAAGATTGCTGAAATTAAACAAAAAAGGGTATCTTAACGGCCACACGCCCTTTACTGCGCTTTTATCTTTTTTAACCGTTTTCTGCGCAATATTGTTTGATTATAAACATATTGTTTTTTCCAATGAAAAAAGCGCCGATGAGGGCAATGTAAAATATCTCGGCAGAATAATTAACCACCAATGGGCAAAAAGCTCGGAATTTGAAAAAATGTTTAAAGATTATTGCAAAAAATATTTAGCCAGAGATATCAATTATTTTAGTTTTTTACGGACCTACACGGAACTTGAAATTTCCAAAATGTTTACAAAATATCCCGAATATTTTCCTGTTTTTTCCAGTTGCAATGCCGGTATGAAAATAGGCGCAAAACAAATAAGATGGTGCGGAAATTGCCCAAAATGCTTATTTGCCTACCTTACCCTCTACCCATTTTTAGATAAAAAACAACTTTTAAAAATTTTTGGCAAGGATTTATTCAAAAATAAAGAATTATTACCAACAATGAGGGCCTTAATCGGCGAGGGCAAAACAAAACCATTTGAATGCGTGGGAACCTACCAGGAAAGCAAGAAAGCTTTTGAATTAAGCCTTAAAAAAGCCCTCGGCCGTAGTCCTATGGGCGAGGCTAAAAAATCAGGAAAAATCCCTTATCTTTTAGGCAAGATTTAGAAAATAAATCCCCTGGTGGCAAAAACGCTTAAAAAAGAAAATGCCAGTTTTGGGGATAACTGGCAACCCTTGTTTGGAGTCCTAACAAATGGTATCAATAGCCCACACCAAAGGTACATCAGTGGGTATGTTGGAATTGAGGATGGACGAATACTTTACTGGTCCCACAGGGATAAGAGTACCTTTTATCTCATCCTGTTTTTCCGGGACTACGCCCAACAGCAATAGTAGTTCCTCCCATGTCTCGGCTTCCCATTTAGCGTACCCTCCGGGTGGTCCCACAAAAGATTCTGGAGTACCTACGAAAAGTCTAGCCCTGAACATATTTTACCTCCCTCTTTTTTATTAGCTTTTTGCCGAACTAGGTCTTACCACTCCAACAATCGTATTATAGCATATTGCTTTATGTTTGTCAAGAGGTTGAAACACAAAAAAATACTCCTTTTAGGTTTTGGTCGGGAAGGCCAGGACACTTTTTTGTTTTTGAGAAAATTATTTCCAAAAAAAATCATTGGAATAGCGGATCAAAACCAATATCCAACATCTAATATCCGATATCTAAAAAAGGTTAGATTACATTTTGGAAAGGATTATCTTAAGGCGATTAAAAATTATGATATTGTTATTAAATCACCAGGGATTCCCATTCATTTGCCGGAAATTGAAAAGGCTTTTAATCAAGGAAAAATTACTTCCCAAACCGAAATTTTCCTTAATAATTGTCCGGGAAAAATTATTGGCGTTACCGGAACCAAAGGAAAAAGCACCACTGCTTCCTTGATTTATAAGATTTTAAAGGCCGGGGGCATTAAGGATTATCTGGTTGGAAATATTGGAAAACCAGTACTGACTTCCTTATTGAAAGCCAAAAAAGATGATGTTTTTGTTTATGAATTATCTTCTCATCAATTATATGAGCTTAAAAAGAGTCCTCATATTGCCGCGCTTTTGAATATTTATCCCGAGCATCTTGATTATTATAAAAATTTTAAAGAATATATCAAAGCTAAAGCAAATATTACCAAATATCAAACCAGAAACGATTTTTTGATTTATAATTCTAAAGACAAAATTGTTAAAAAAATCGCTAAAAAAAGCAAAGCAAAAAAAATTCCCATACCTGCGAATTTACCAATCACTATTTGCCCCAATAGATGCCCGCTATCTAACGGAGCGGGTATACGAATTCCTTCAATCGTCAATCTTTCCAATGTAATTGCCGCAGTTGAGGTAGCAAAAATTTTTGATATTCCCCAAAAAATAGTTGCCAAAGCAATTAAAGAATTTAAACCCCTGCCTCACAGATTGGAATGTGTCGGCAAGTTCAAAGGAATCAAATTTTATAACGATTCTTTATCAACCATTCCCCAGGCCGCAATAGAGGCTTTGGATTTTTTTGGCGATAAAGTTCAAACTCTAATTTTAGGCGGATTTGATAGGGGATTGGATTTCAAAAAGTTGGCAGAAAGGATTTTGGCAAGTAATGTCAAAACTTTAATTCTGTTTCCAGCCACGGGGAAACGAATTTTGGACGAGTTCAAAAAAATAAACAAAAAGGGAGAACAAAAATACTTCTTTGCAGAAAATATGAAAAAAGCCGTATCCCTAACTTATAAGCATACTGAGAAAAGGAAAATTTGTTTGTTGTCCCCAGCCTCGCCAAGCTTCGGTATGTTTAAGGACTACAAAGAAAGGGGCGACCTGTTCAAAAAATGGGTAAAGGCACTTGGAAAAAGGGAGTAAAATGATATAATATAAATAGCAAATCGCAAATCGCAAATAGCAAATCGCAGATGGCAAATAGCAAATCGCAAATTGTTGCGATAAGCGATTGGCGATAAGCGATTTGCAAAAAGATGGATATAATCATCAAAAATGCCCAGGTTATAGACGGCACTGGAAAAGAAATGTTTCAGGCCGACCTTGGAATTGAAAAGGATAAAATAAAAGCTATTGGAAGCCTGCAAAATAAAAAAGCAAAATTGCTCATTGATGGCGCCGGACTTTATCTCGCCCCCGGTTTTATAGATATTTTAAACCATTCCGACGCCTTTCTTACCTTGTTTCTTATGCCTGAAGCCCAAAGTCTTATTTTTCAAGGAATAACCACTGTTTTGTGCGGAAATTGCGGTTCTTCTCTGGCTCCCATTGCGGGTGAAGAAGCAATTAGGTCTGTTCAAAAATGGGGAGATGTTTCTAAAATAAATATTAATTGGAGAAATATGAACGATTTTTTAGAAGTGGTTGATAGAATTAAGTTTGGAGTAAATTTTGCTACTCTGGTTGGCCACTCAACTTTAAGAAGGGGTTTGGTCGGAGATGCTTACCGCTCCTTAATGGCAAAAGAGATGGAGGATATGAAAATTTTATTGGAGCAAGCATTAAAACAAGGCGCTTTTGGCTTATCCTTTGGACTGGCTTATTCCCATGCTAAAATTGCTTCGCAAGATGAACTTATAGAATTAGCTAAGGTTTTAAATAAATATCAGGGGATTTGCTCAATTCATTTACGAAATGAATCGGAGGAAATTCTTTCATCAATCAATGAAGCCCTAAACATAGGTAATTATGCTCAAACTTCGCTTGAAATTTCCCATTTTAAAATTTTGGGAGAAAATTTCTGGCTCAAGTGGGCGAAAGCCATTCAATTGTTAGAGGAATCATCAAAAGGGAGGCTTAATGTTAATTTTGATATTTATCCATACAAAGCTGCCAGCGTGGTTTTTCATCTTTTTCTCCCGGACTGGGTGAAAAAGGGTGGAAAGAACGCTATGTTAAAACGACTAAAGGACCAGGAAATAAAAGAAAAAGTAATAGGGGAGCTCAAAAAAAGTCAATTAGCTCTCGGTGATTTTATTATTTCTATTTCACCTTTGGGTAGAGCGGTTGTCGGAAAAAATATTAGCGAGATTGCGTCTTCTCAGGAATCAAGTGTTGAAGAAACCGCTGTGGATCTATTGGTTGCTTCCGATGGTCATCTTATTGTTTTTGCACCAGCTATCTCTTCTGGAAATTTAAAGCAAGGCATAATTCATCCCTTATCCTTTATTTCTTCTGATGGGGCCGGTTATGACCTTGATTACGGGAAGAATACCAGTGAGTTAATTCATCCTCGTTCCTTTGGCGCTTTACCCAGATTTCTTAGAAGATATGTCAAAGAGGAACGATTATTTACCTGGGAAAAAGCAATAAAAAAAATAACCAGCGCTCCGGCTGAAAAATTAGGGTTAAAAAATCGAGGTAAAATTAAAGAGGGATTTTTTGCCGACCTTGTGCTTTTTGACCCCGAAACCATTTCCGATAAAGCCACTTTTACCAATCCCTATCAATTTTCCGAAGGTATAGAATATGTTTTTGTAAACGGGGAAATGGCTATCCGGGGGAAAAAATTAACCAAAATAAGAGCGGGTAGAGCGCTTAGAAGAAAATAGAAAAATAGAAATTGGTTAGCAGAAATTGAAAATTAGAATCAACTATTTTCTATTTTCTAACAACTATTTTCTGATTTTGGATGACCCAAAGAACTTATATATCTAAAAAGCCTGATTATATCTTGCTTTTCACAATACTCGCTTTGCTGGCAATAGGTTTTGTGGCTCTGTCTTCGGCTTCAGCGGTTCCCTCCAGAGAAAAGTTTAATGACCCATATTACTATTTGAAACATCAATTAATTTTTGGATTTAGCGCCGGTCTTTTTTTGGGATATTTAGCTTACAGAATTAGATTGAAAACCTTTGAAAAATTAGCTTTACCAATTCTTCTTTTAACATTTTTTCTATTAATTTTGGTTTTTTTACCAAATTTCGGTTATACTCATGGCGGCGCTAAACGTTGGGTTATTTTGGGACCAATATCTTTGCAGCCAAGTGAGATTGCTAAATTTTCCTATATTTTATTTTTAGCAAGCTGGTTTAAAAACAGAAAAAATGAAATAAAGAGTTTTCTGGAAGGAACCTTTCCGTTTTTGCTCATGACCGGTTTTTTGGCAGGACTTTTAATTTTACAGCCGGCTGTAGGAACGACCGGAATTCTTCTTATCTCAGCCATGATAATGTATTTCATTGCCGGGGGGAAGATTTTTCATATTGCTTATTGTTTAGTACTGGGAATTTTACTTTTAGGCATTTTAATTAAAATCGCTCCTTACAGAATTGAAAGAATTCAAGCTTTTTTAAATCCGGGAGCCGATCCTTTGGGAATAAGTTATCAAATCAACCAATGTTTAATCGCAATTGGTTCGGGCGGAATCGGAGGCGTGGGACTGGGTAATTCCGGTCAAAGATATCATTTTATTCCAGAGCCAATGGGCGATTCTGTCTTTGCTATTTATGCCGAAGAGATGGGTTATATCGGTTCGGTTTTTTTAATAGGGTTATTTATTTTATTTGCCTGGCGCGGCCTTAAAGCCGGGTTAAACTGCGAAAATAAATTCGCAAAAATTACAGCCGTTGGAATTGTCTCCTGGATTACCTTGCAAGCTTTTATAAACATTGCCGGAATTTCAAAACTTTTACCCCTTACAGGCGTGCCGCTTCCTTTCATAAGTTATGGAGGTTCGGCTTTAGCCATAACCTTGATAGCTTCAGGGTTACTATTAAACATTTCCAAACATACCAATGATTAGCGGATATCGCGGATAAAAGCGGATACCCCCATTGATTAGCGGATACCGCGGATAAAAGCGGATGTCGCGGATATTATAATCTGCGTAATCCGCTAAAATCAGCGTAATCCGCTAATAGTTAATGAGAATATTATTAACGAGCGGCGGAACAGGAGGTCATATTTACGCCACGGTTGCCGTTGCTCAAGCTCTCAAAAAAATATCGGAGGAAAGAAAACTCTTTTTTGAATTAATTTTTGTCGGTCCTGATGATTTTCCAGAAATAAAAAACAAAAAGATTCTGGCCGGAAAATTAAGAAGGTATTTTTCTTTTAAAAATTTTATTGACCCATTCAAAATGCTCATTGGTTTTTGGCAAACCTTTTGGCATATTTTTTGGTTTATGCCCGATACAATATTTGGAAAAGGGGGGTACGGAAGTTTTCCGGTTATTGTAGTTGGTTGGCTTTTAAGAATACCAATTATAATTCATGAATCAGATTCAACTCCGGGACTTACAAATAAAATTTGCGCGCCTTTGGCAAAAAGAATTGCTTTTTCTTTTCCCGGAGCTGAAAAATATTTTTCAGCAAAAAAAAGGTTTCTTTCGGGCCATCCCATAAGAGAAAAAATTTTGTCCGCCACAAAACAAGATGCTATATTAACTTTGAAACTTATTGGAAAAAGACCCGTTGTTTTTTTTGTGGGAGGGAGTCAGGGCGCTAAAAAAATAAACGACCTTTTGCTTGAAATTTTACCGGGTTTGCTAAAAACGTACGAAGTTTTACACCAAACTGGCAAAAATAATTTTGAAGAAGTCAAAAGGGAAGCGGATGTTCTGTTTTTGGCTCAAAAATTAGACCGCCGATATTTTCACCTCTTTGCCGACCTTTCCGAAACTGAAATGGGATGCGCTTACGCGGTTTCCGATATAATAATCGCCAGAGCTGGCGCCGGAACTATTTCTGAAATTGCCACTCTCGGGAAACCAAGCATTGTTATTCCTCTGCCCCTGTCCGCTCAAGACCATCAAGTAAAAAATGCTTATGAGTTTGCCGAGCAAAAGGGGACAATTGTTCTGGAAGAAGCAAATTTTACTCCCCATTTTGTTCTGCAGGAAATTGCCAATATTTTGGAAGATAAGAAAAAATTAGCTTTGATGGGGGCAAACGCTAAAGAGTTTGCCAGGTCAGGCGCCGCCAAAATCATCGCCGAAGAGATAATCAGGTTAGCCAGTTAAACAAATTGTTAAATTGTCAAATTGTTAAACTGAAGCTCTGCAGCAATGAAAGCATTGAAGAGTTCAGCGTTGTTCAGCGTAGATATCGGCGTTAATTCAGCGTTAAGATGGTTTTATCGCTGAACTATACGCTGAAATTACGCTGAAAAATAATTGTTCAACATTCTCAACAATATAGCAATGGTAAAAGTTCGTTTTGCTCCAGCACCAACCGGATTTCTTCACATTGGAGCAGCCAGAACCGCTTTTTTTAACCACCTTTTTGCAAAAAAAAACAAAGGTGATTTTATTTTAAGAATTGAAGACACTGATCGCGAAAGATCAAAACCGGAATATGAAAAAGATATTTTGGAAAGTCTTTCTTGGCTTGGATTAAAATGGGATAAAAAGATATACAGGCAGAGTGAAAGAAGCAAAATATACGCAAAATACATTAAACAGCTTTTAGACAAAAACCTGGCTTATCATTGTTTTTGCGCCGAAGAAGAATTAAAAGCTCAAAGACAAGAACAGCTTTCAAGGGGAGAGGCTCCAAAATATTCGGGAAAATGCGCTGTCCTCTCAAAAAAAGAGGCGGAAAAATTAAAAAATGAAGGCAAAAATTCAATTATCAGGTTCAGAGCGCCCTCCAAAAAAATAATTTTTCAGGATTTAATAAGGGGAAAAGTGGAATTTGATACCGGTTTAATGGGGGATATAGCTATTGCCAAAAGTGAAAAAACCCCGCTTTATAATCTTGCCGCGGCCATAGATGATAGCGAGATGAAAATTACTCATGTAATTCGAGGCGAGGACCATATTTCCAACACTCCAAAACAAATTTTAATTCAGCAGGCTTTAGGATTTTCTCAGCCAAAATATGCTCATATCGCCCTAATTTTGGGTATGGACAAAAGCAAACTATCAAAAAGACACGGCGCAGTTTCAATTAGCGAATATAAAAAACAAGGTTATTTGTCCGAAGCATTAATAAATTTTATGGCCCTTTTGGGCTGGAATCCGGGCACGGAAAAAGAAATATTTTCAATGGAAGAACTGATAAAAGAATTTTCTTTGAAAAAAATGACGAAAAGCGGAGCTATATTTAACATTGAAAAATTGGATTGGATGAACGGATATTATATTCGCAAGACCCCCATTGAAAAGCTCACGAAGATGTGCATTCCTTATTTAATGGAAAATGGGTTAATAGAAGCTGTTGATAAAATCCTAAATTCTAAATCCAAAATCCTAAACAAATCCAAGGTTCTAAATTCTAAATTCCAAATTAAAGAGAGTGGAGAAACTATAACATTTGAAAAGATGTGTGATATTGTGCGACTCTTTCAGGAGAGATTAAAAAAGCTCTCGGAGATAGGGGAGTTAACCGATTTCTTTTTTAAAGAAGAACTGAAATATGATAAAGAACTTTTGAGATGGAAAAATATGACAGACGAAGAATTAAAAAATTCTTTGGAAAAACTGGAAAAAATAATTTCCGAAATTAAAGAAAAAGATTTTAAAAAAGAAATCCTGGAAAAGCTCCTAATGTCAGAAGGCGATAGGGCAGGGGATAGGGGGAAGCTTTTTTGGCCCCTAAGGGTGGCTTTGTCCGGCAAAAAGGCCTCGCCGGGACCCTGCGAAATTGCAGAAGTTTTAGGCAAGAGAAAAACATTAGAAAAAATAAAATGGGCCAGGGAATTGATGAAATAAAAAACTAGCTCCAATAGAAGAGCTAGCTTTGATTCGAAACGATGTTTTTGTTCATTTTAATTAATGGACCTGTAAGCTGCTGCCCCATTAAACAACACAGCAAGAAAAATTCCCAACAACAAGCCCCAAACGCCTCCAAAATGGAAACCAGCTACGCCCAAACCAACTGCGGTAAGTATAAATATTGGCAAGTTATCTATACATTCTTCCCGTAAACTCTTTTCGCGATTTGAAACTTTATGACCATAATTGCTGTCATGAACACCCATTTTTTGCCTCCTTTCCTTAGATTTTTAAGTTGCTATCTCTTTCGAGAATGGCAATTAATTCGTAAATTACAGATTTTTTAAGGTTCTTTCTACGCCAATTAAAACAAGTACAAAAGCATTGAAAACAGCATGGACTATCATTCCCGGCGCTAAAGAATTGGTGGTTACCGCTAGCCAACCTAAAACTAAACCGCCAAAAACAGCGCAAGTAATCATTTTGGCAATTCCTGCTCCATTAAGTTCTTTAAAATATTTATCTTTATCCGTGATAATGCCATGCAGAAGACCGAAAATTATTGCTGAAATCACGATTGTAATCCATGAAGTTGTGGAGAATTCAGCATGAGCAATTCCCCAAACCGGACCCCGAAAAATTAATTCTTCAATAAGGGGACCAAATGTTATACTCAATAACACAGAACTAAAACTTATTTTACGTTTCGCTTTTGCTCCTGCCAATTTAAACAAAAGGCTTATAATTACCATTCCGCCAAAACAAACTAACAAAATCCAGGGCACCAAAGAGAGCATTTCTTGCGTCAATTCAAACACTTTCTTTTACCTCCATTTAGAGTATTGATAAAAACCGGCAACATAGCCGACAACCAGACAAGCAGCCAAAATCCAACCCAATAAATCCATATTTATTTACCTCACAAAGAACCATTTATTATGCGTATTAAACACTTTTTATTATATCATATTATAATTTTATTGTCAATAGTTTCTTTGCTTATTCCTCGGACAGGTTTTTTGACTGAGGAAAAGTTTAATTTTAACGGAGAGTTTGAAAAATATAGCCGGGAAATTGACAAACTCAAAGAAAAAATTGAAGCAAAGGAGACGAAAATCAAAGAGCTTGAAGAAAGGGCGGCTTCTTATAAAGAAACTATTGAAGAAAAAAGGGGAGAGGCAAACACCCTTGTTAATGAGGTTTTAGTTTTGGACAGCCAAAGAAGAAAATTGGATACAGAAATTGAAATAACCCAAACCAAAATAGGGGAGACCGAGGCTTCAATAGAAAAATTGACTCTTGAGCTCAAGACAAAAGAAAGCGAAATCAAAATGCTTAAAAAAAGAACAGGAATAATTTTAAGAACAATTCGGGAATACGATGAAATTGACTTGGCGGAAATTCTGCTTCGGGGAGATAATTTTTCTAAAATTTTTAACATTGCCGAAGCAGTTAAGATTTTGCAGGAAGAAATTCAGGAAAAAGTGGAGGCTCTAAAAATAGTTAAATTAAAATTAGAGAGTGAACGGCTGGAACTTAATTTTCAAAAAGAAGAATTAGAAAATCTTGAGGAGGAGCTTTATTACAAAAAAGTAATAGTTGAAGGGGAGAAAAAAAAGAAAAAAGATTTATTAAATGTCACCAAGGGCCAGGAAAGAAAATTCCAAAACCTATTAAAAGATGTTGAAGCAAAGCAAAAAGAAATTCAAAAAGAAATAGCCGAAATTGAAAGCAGACTTCGCCATTTAATCGACCCTTCAAAAATACCCCCTCCCCAAAAAGGATTATTTTCTTGGCCCTGTGAGGGCGTTATAACCCAGGGCTATGGTCCCACTTCCAAAACCGGCTTTATAAATCCGGTCTATGATTTCCATAACGGGATTGATATAGCCTCAAGCATCGGCACTCCAATCAAAGCTCCTCTTGGAGGAAAAGTAGCGGCTTCGGGCACCAACGGACATTATGCTTACGGTAGTTGGCTGGCAATTGACCACCAGAACGGTTTAATTACGCTCTACGCCCATCTTTCAGCAAAAAAGGTAAAAGTGGGAGAGGAGGTAAAAAGGGGCCAAATTATTGGCTATATGGGCTCCACCGGCTTTTCTACCGGTTCCCATCTTCATTTTACGGTATATGCGGCTAATACTTTTGAAACCAAAGACAAATGGTTCGGTTTGCTGCCCCTCGGAGGTTCATTAAACCCAATGAACTACTTGTAAAGGGATTTGTTAATAATTGTTGCTTTTTTGCTTCTTCTTGATACAATAAAGATGGTGCGTAATAAGGAATAGCAGGTTCTTTGCGCGAAACTAACCCCGATAGTACAAATCCTGACGGATTTGACTACGGGGCGAGAATAATCGCAGAACGAACTTCTATGGGCTTGCTTGCCCCGTAGTAGAACTGCGGTTCACTACGGGACTACGCCCAAGAACTTCTTAAGAACAACTATCTCGAATTTTCCCACCCAAAGTTTAATTTGCAAGCAGTTCTTACTATCGGGGCTTGCCCCGTACTCAAATTCCGAAGGAATTTGTAGTACCGGGGCGCGAAACAAGGCGGCTGCAAAACTTTATAGTAACAGGAAAGCTGACGAAGCCGCCTACGTAAAACCCACGCGAAAATTATTACGCACTAACTTTAATATAATAATGAGTATTAGAACCCTTTTAATTATTTTGATAATATTGATTCTTGTGCCGATTATTATGGAGAAAGTGGAAGTTTCCATCGGTGATTTTATTTCTCATCCCAAGGAAACTTCTTGGAAATTTTTTCAAAATGTTTTTAATTTTTATAAAAATTCAGTAGGCGCTTGGCTCGGCAATATTATAGGAAATATTATTGAGGAAAAAATCAAAGGAAAGAAGGTTGAAATTGAGCTTAAGTAACCCCCGCACCACTTTTTCAAGAAAAAGTGGCGCGGGTAAATCTTTTTATATAAAGGTATGGGGGAGGGTTTGATGAGCGTTTTTACTCATTTTACAGAGTATAGGGAAAGACGCACAATGTTGGAAAATGGTCAACGTATATTAAAGATATAAAGTCAAACAAAAACCCCTTCTCCGTATCCCAAAAATGGCCCTTTCCACGCTTTAAAATCTAAATTAAAAAAATAAAAAAATAATAATATGGAAATAATAAAATGGAAACATCAGACAAACAAATAATAAAACATATTCCGGATTTTTTAAGTTATTGCGCAGTAGAAAAAGGTCTGTCACAAAAAACCCAAGAAAATTATGACCGATACTTAAAAAAATTTGTTCTTTGGCTGAAAAATTCAAAAAAGGAAGCCTTGAGGCCTCATGAGCTTTCCTCGGATGACATTTGGGAATATCGCCTGTTTCTATCCAGGTTTGCTGATAAAAAAGGCAAGCCTCTCAAAAAAATCACTCAGGCCTACTATTTAATCGCCTTAAGGGCCCTTTTAAGCTATTTTACGGCAAAAGATATAGTTTCGCTCCCGGCAGACAAAATAACCCTCCCCAAGATAATTAGAAACGAAAAATTGATTAAATTTTTAACCTTAGAACAAATTGAAAAACTTCTTAATGCGCCAAATACTAAATCCCCCATTGGTTTAAGAAATAAGGCCATTCTTGAAACATTTTTTTCCACCGGACTTCGAATAGCCGAACTTGTTTCTTTAAATAAAGAACAATTTGCAAATCTAAAAGATAAAAAAGATATGGAGATTGGCATTATTGGAAAAGGAGGATATCCCCGGACTGTTTATTTTTCTGAAAGGGCGCTTACATGGCTCAAAAACTACCTTGAGACTCGAAACGATGCAGAAAAAGCTCTCTTTATAAATTACAGAACAAAAAAAGGCGCTGATAGCCGTCTTACTCGCCGCTCCATTGAAAGAATTGTTAAAAAATACGCAATCCTGGCGGGTGTTCCCTTATTTACTACACCCCATACTCTAAGACATTCTATGGCAACCGATCTTTTAGAAAAGGGAGTTGATTTAAGAACTATTCAGGAATTTCTGGGTCACAGAAGCATTATTAGCACCCAGATTTACACCCATGTAACCAATAAAAGATTGAGGGACGTCCACCGCAAATATCATAGCCTTGGTAAACTCAGTGAAGAAAATAAAAATAAAGAAGATTAAAAAATAAAAACAAAACTATTCTTTGCTGTCACCAAATCCATTTATCTCTTCTTGCCATAAAAATAAACTTGAAAATAAACTTGACATCATTAACCACCATGACACCATTAACCATCATTCTTCCGAAAGAACAATCCTCTTTATCCGTCCATGGCCATAACGCAGGAAAGTCCCTTGCTCCGAAAAACAGAAAAAGAGAGTTTTCCAACTCTCTTTTTAAATCTTTTTAATTTGCAGAAATCTGTTCGACTGATAAAAGCTTTCTACTTGGCTAATTGAATTGCCAAATCACAGGTTTTTTCTAAAGTATTGCTCACAGGAATGTTGGGATATTTTTTAGATAAAGTCTTACGAATATATTTAGCGCCCGTAAAACCTTCGTCTATGCCCACAACAACCTTTATATTAGAAAAATGATGTATTGCTGCTGCTTCCCCCAACTCAAATCTGGTGGTTTGGCCATACGCTCTATTGCATCTGTGCTCTATCTCTTTTGCCAGCCAAAAAAGAATGACGCCGTTCTCACTTGTCCGCCGGAGGTAATAATGTTCCCAATCTATTTGTTCATCAAAGGTATCTTCCGGGAAATTATCTTGAGTCAATACCGATCTTCTTGGTGAAGCAATATGTAATTCTAAATTCTTGCTTCTTATATAATGAATTGCTCTGCCCTGCCAATTCTCAGCTCCCCTAATTGGGCCGGCAAGAAAAATAACCGGACCCTCTACTTCAAGATATCGAGGTGGAATGATGATTTTACCGGTCTTTTCTTTCTTTTTCAATATTTCATCCCCCTTCTTTTTTATTTATTAGCTCTTGTTTTCAATAACATCCTTTAGATAGTCCATTACTTCTTTTTCTATTTGTTTGATTTTCCCCAAACTTATAAAAAAATCTCCATCCCTTGGCAGATTCATGAAAATCTCAATTGTTTCCAAAACATCGCAATCGGTAGCCGAATAAACTTCATAAGCCAGCAAAAAGTAGCGATCATAGGTTATTTCATAAGCAAGAAAGGCATTATTCAGATGAGATTTTATTTTGAACCCCCCCTCCAGAAATTCTGCCTCCATGCCTTCATATAAGGCTTCTTTTCTTAGTAGAGTTTCTTCCCGGGAAAGCTCTCCCAACTTATATTTCAAATAAAGATTGGTGAGAAGCCCGTGGTATTTGACAAATATCGGAGCAAGGGCAAGCCTTACTTCAAGGCCGCTTTCCAAATGTTTATAAACATCAGAATCTTCGCCGAATTTGAATTTTGCAAACTCCATAGCAACAAGATACCCAACTAAAGTAACAATCGGCTCCTCAACTCCCAAGGGAAAATTGATTTGCTCATGAAAATCTTCATGGGCCACGACTTCCAGTATTCTATGTATTGGAGCATCCATTAAAGCTTTGGTAATTGTTTTTCCCCCTGCTACAGCCTGGCATTCGTAGAGAAAAACATCATATTTCTCCGAATTGGGTTCTTTGGGTTTTTTAAAGCCCATCATTAAAAAAAGTCTCGGATCTTCATAAGAATATGGCATAAAAGTCTTTTTTGTATAGTAGTAAAGATAATAAGCAGTTTTTTGGGGATCATATTTCTGGAAATTTGCCGTTTCTTTAAATCCGAAATTTTTCTCAAATTCCTGAATTTCTTTAACTAGCTCTATCTTGTAAAGTTCTTCCTGGCTAAGCTCCGGGTCAGGATTTTTAAAAAAATTACATCCCGAAACAAAAACCAACGAAATAGCAACCAGAACAAGAATTATCTTTTTTTTCAATTCTCACCTCTCCTGAATTTTTCCTAAAGTTTTAAAGGTACGACATTACATGGTGCCATTTAATTAATCCTTTGTCAAGGCATAAATAAACAGCATAAATAAATAGATGGATATTTTTACTTAAATCCCACTTCCCTACCCCATTGATTTTTGTAAGATATATTATATTTTTCAATTGATAAAAAATAATTCAAAATCAAAATAAAAAACCAAATAATTTTTCTGGTTTTTAGTTTTATAATGGTTTATAACTAAATAGTAGATAAAAGCTTGGTTGCTTTTTGCACATCTTCCTCTCTGACTAATAACCGTAAGCCCATAGCTAACTCTAAAGGTGGCATTACCGAAAAATCTCCAGAAATTACAGCCCGAATGCCCTCATTTTCAAGAAGAGATTTTGCCAAATCGACTTCTGCTCTATTGTTATAAGTTTTAATACAAATTAATTTTGCCATCATTTTTATTAGAAACCGTGAGTATATTTGTTGAAAATCTGGCTACCCCAAAATACTTTTTTATCATTCAACCATTTCAACAGAAATTTTTTCAAGGCAACCGGCAAAACTTTATTTCTTGATAGCTGCCCGATATCCAGAAATGAAAATAAAAGATGGCCTTCCCGGCTTTTTGTGTTTATTCTGGCGGGTACGGCTTCAAAAATTAAATTAAATTCATGATGTTTCCCCCATCTTTCTTTAAAAATATTTTCAACAAATCCGATAAATTTATATTTCTTTATGGATATTCCCAATTCTTCTTTTATCTCTCGGAAAAGCGCTGCTTTCGCGTTCTCTCCGAATTCAACATGTCCACCAGGGAAAAAATAATAATCTTTCTTCAGATTTTTGCAAACCAAAACTTTATTTTTATTCAAAATAATCGCTCTAACGCAAATTTCAAATTTTTTTTCGGTTAAGTTCATAATTTTTATAGATTAACCTTGCTTAACTTTAATAATGTCTTAACGTTTTTTCTAACGATTTTTCCCGGAGTCAGTTCGGGATGATTTTTCTTTATCTGGTCAGCAAGATATGTTCCTATCTTATACCCCAATCTATTTGGTTTCCCTTTTTTGCCTAAAAACCATTCATCATGGGAAAAATCTTCGCCAAATAGCTTTTCCTTTTTTATTTTGGGCAGCCATTTTTTAATAAGGGCTTCTGTATATTTGGCGTATTGAGGAATTCGTTTTGGGACCTGCCCAATTTCAAAAGCAACGGCCAATCCTTCCGAAAATAATGTTTCCAAAAAAGAAATTTTCCTTCTTGTAAGAAAGGTAAAATTTCTTGCAATATGATGCATCTCATGATAAACGGCGCTTTTTAAATCGTTTTCATTAAATTTCTTGCGGCAGATATATAATTTAATCCAATCATTCGATTCGGCGGTGCCCCAGGTAAATTTTCCGTTAAAGGGATAAATCACAAAATTAATAGTGCGATTTTTCAGCTTTAGAATCTTGGCAGCACGATTTGTCGTGTTTTTAAGTATGCTCTTTATTTTTTGTTTTTCCTTTCCGGTGAATCCCTTGCTTGTTTTTAAAAATAAAATATTGAATTTCATGATTTTATTATATCAAAAAATCATCGTAATGGCGATTTTTTGGAATTGTTTTTTTGAATACAAAATACTCCCAATGCGGGAGTATTTTGTATAGTGTTATACTCGATTGACGTTTGTGGCGTTGAGCCCCTTCGGGCCCTCCGCCACTTCAAATGTGACTTTGTCACCTTCCTGAAGATCATTGAACTTCACATTTTTAAGTTCGCTTGAGTGGAAAAAAAGATCTTTTTCCCCACCTTCGCGAGATATGAAGCCAAAGCCTCTGTCAGTCAGTCGAGCTATTGTTCCTTTTTGCATACTCGAAAAAAATTAACTGATAAAAAATTGAACACAGAATACTGCAGAGCTAAACCCGACTACGTTTTTCCTACAGTCCTGAGTCAATCTAATTAATTTTACCATATATAAAATATACTGTCAATATTTCGTAGTTAAAATCTTGATACTCCCCTACTTCGTCCATCCTATCCAATATTAAATTAATTAAATCATATAAAATAAAAAAATTTCAACCAACTATTTACAGGAAAAAATAAAAAAATACCGGAAGTTGCTCGGTATGAACCCTTTCCTACTTATTCAAGCAAGTATGCCCGTACAGCCCATTAAATGAAAGGTCGCACAATATTAGCCACCTTTTTGTAGGGTTGGGTTTTTGCTAAAATAAATTTAACCCTTTCTTCAATTGTCCCCAGGGGCACCTTAACTACCTCATATCCTAAATCCAAATACGATTGATAAAGCAACTGTTGAATATTTTTTGCAAAATCTTCATCCTCTATTCTGGCATAATCTTTTTCAAAAGGTAATTGTTCTAATAAAAAGACTTTTTTGTATTTTCTTTTCTGCGAAGCTTTAATAACCGGAGCCGGATTTTCTCTATAAAGACGATAATAGGCGATGCTGTCAGGTATTCCCCTGTCAAAGAATATAATTTGTTTGGGCGGCAACCTTCTTTCGGCTTCAATTTTCATTTGAAGAACCTTTTTCTGAAACTCAATCTCATTTTTCCTGAGCTCTTTTATTGTTTTCCCCTTACTTTGTTCAATATCGAGCAACAGTCGGGCAGCCTCGGGAAAAATACGATAGCCCAAAAAAGCCAAATACTCAATCACTTTCGTTTTTCCCG
>Ga0210051_1000945_pt1 | contig 28690 bp, 23 predicted proteins | sample CryGey092014_all_FD_185464 | JGI IMG/M metagenome (GOLD analysis project Ga0210051, IMG submission 185464) | Groundwater microbial communities from aquifer - Crystal Geyser CG23_combo_of_CG06-09_8/20/14_all (SPAdes) (version 2) | ecosystem: Environmental > Aquatic > Deep subsurface > Groundwater...
TCTACAAAATAAACCAACCCATAGCCGGTAGCTTCGGTGCGGATATTGCTTCCGCCCCAGGGCAGCCCTTTGCCGGTTAAAACACCAGAAAAGTCTTTAGTTAGTTTTTTATACTGTCCAAAAAGATAACCGATTTCCCTGGCACCAACTCCAATATCTCCAGCTGGCACATCTATATTTGGACCGATATATCTATATAACTCAGACATAAAACTCTGAGAGAATCTCATTACTTCAGAATCTGATTTACTATGAGGATCAAAATCGCTCCCTCCTTTTCCGCCACCCAATGGCAACCCGGTAAGACTGTTTTTAAAAACCTGTTCAAATCCTAAAAATTTTAAAACACTCAAATTAACAGTTGGGTGGAAACGCAGTCCTCCTTTATAGGGACCGATAGCGCTATTAAATTGAATTCTATAACCTCTATTGACTTTAATCTCCCCATTATCATCAACCCAAGGCACTCTGAAAATGATTGTTCTTTCTGGTTCAACTAAACGCTCTAAAATTCGGTTTTCGAGATAAATCTGGTTAGCGTTTAAAAAATCCTCCAAAGAAACGGCAACCTCCTCAACCGCTTGTATAAATTCCGATTCATTATTGTTTCTCTGTTTTACATATTCAATAAAAGATTTTGCGTTGAATTTCATAATTTGCAGGAATTACTCCAAAGAAAAATATTTGGAAGCAAAGGACGAGGCTTTATCAAGTACCGTCTCCGGCGGAGTATTCACATAAGTTAAATGTTTTTCTAAAACACCTCTCACCTTCTCTGCATCCTTTTTGTCCAAAATCATATAAAGCCTGCCGGGGTAATACTTTTTTGTGTCCACATTCAAAGTTGTTCTCCCACCTTTTTCCGTAAAGAAAAAAACCTTTAGCTCTTCGTAAAAATAAAATTTCCCGCCGCAATAATTTATTCCTTTAGCCGTTATTTTATGAGAAACATCCTCCGGCTCAATTGCCGATAAGGCGTACATCAAAAAAGCAAGCGCCACTATAACCGCAATTAAAACATATTGCCCAGAAAGAGCTGAAAGGAGAGATACCACCAAAATAACGGTTGCCACAGTGGTGAAAAACCTGCGGTCCCGCTTTTTAAAAACTCTGCTCGGAGATGTCCAAACAAACAACTCCTCCTCCCTAGTTTTGGGTTTTGCAACGGCAGTAGATTTCTCCATATTGAAAATAATAGTACTACATCCCAAAATACCAAACAAGGGGAAAGCATATTTGATATACTATAATTGTGACTGCCCAAAAGGAGTATTACCAACAATCAGTAAAGGAAATTTTCACTACATTAAACACTACTAATAATGGCTTGCGCACACATCAGGCCGGAAAACTGCTTTCCGCGCATGGCCCAAATTTACTGCCGGAACAAAAACCCCCTTCCCCAATCGCGGTTTTTCTATCCCAGCTAAAAAGCCCCTTAATAGGAATTCTAATTTCCGCCGCCTTTATAACCGTGTACTTAAAGGATTTCGTTGATTTCGCCGTTATAATTTTCGCCGTTTTCATAAACACTGTCCTAGGATTCATTCAAGAATATAAAGCGCAAAAAGAAATTTATTCATTAAAAAATTTGTTCACCCAAACCGCAAAAGTATTTCGGGGAGGAAAAATAATTGAAATCCCCGCAAGATACCTTGTGCCAGGGGATATTATTCTTTTGCAGGCGGGGCGCAAAGTACCCGCAGATGCAAGAATTATAAAAGAAACCTATCTTAAAATTAACGAGTCTACTTTAACAGGTGAATCCGCCGCTGTTCAAAAAACCTCCTCTTTGCTTGCCGCCACAAAAATTTTAGCTGAAAGAAAAAACATGGTCTTTTGGGGAACCTTTGTCGTGGGAGGTTCCGCGCAGGCGATTGTTGTTGGAACAGGATTAAACACCGAAATAGGAAAGATCGCCCAAAGCATACGAGAAACCAAAGAAGACCCCACACCTCTCCAAAAAAAGCTTTTTGCATTAAGCAAATCTTTATCTCTTCTAGTTGTTGGCATAGCGGCACTTGTATTCGCAATAGGGGGGTTTTCTGGCATTCCTTTAATTGAGATGTTTAAAACCTCCGTAGCGCTTGCCGTTGCCGCCATTCCCGAAGGTCTTGCCGTTTCCCTAACGGTAATACTCGCAATAGGTATGCAAAGAATATTTAAGAAAAAAGCGCTAGTGCGAAAACTTTTGGCGGCAGAAACATTAGGCTCTGTAACCACAATTTGCACCGATAAAACCGGCACTTTAACGGAAGGCAATATGCGGGTGGTTAATTGGAAACTTACCGACCTTTCCCAAACCTTAAAAGCAAGCGTGTTGTGCAATGACCTGCAAAACCAAACGGAAGTAGCTATTTGGGAAAAAATGCGCTCAATAGACAACTTTGACCCCCAAAGGGTGGTGGAAAAGTACAAAAGGTTAGCGGCTATACCCTTTGGTTCCGAAAGAAAATATATGGCAGTTTTAATAAAGGAAAACGAAGAATCTTTAATATATGCAAAAGGCGCTCCCGAAAAAATGATTAACTGGTGCAAACTTTCTTTCAAAGAAAAGGAGGCGTGGCTATCTATTTCAAACAAATGGGCTAACAAGGGGTTAAGAGTTTTGGCGCTGGCGTACAAAAAACCCGCTCCAAAAACTCAAACTTTAACGGAAAAAATGTCAAAAGATTTTTTGCATAGCCACATAGAAAAAGGTTTTACATTTTTGGGCTTAATTGCTCTAACCGACCCAGTGAGAGCGGGAGTAAAGGAAGCCCTTGTGGAATGCAAAAACGCGGGAATAAGAACCGTTGTTATAACAGGGGATTTCAGATCCACCGCCCAAGCGGTTATGCAGGAGCTTGGCATTAAAGTTTCAGCTGCGGAAATTATGGAAGGCGAAGAGCTTGCAAACATAAGCGAAGCGGAACTTAAAAAGAGGGTATTAAACATAAAGTTATTTGCGCGCGTAACACCATCGGACAAATTAAAAATCGTAAGCGCCCTCAAAAGTTTGGGGCAGGTGGTGGCTGTAACCGGAGACGGCACAAATGACGCCCCCGCCCTTAAAATTGCGGATATAGGAATAGTTGTAGATAATGCTACGGAAGTGGCAAGAGAAAATGCGGATATGGTGCTTTTAGACAGCAATTTCAACACAATTGTAAAAGCAGTTGAGGAAGGAAGAGCCATTTTTGACAACATAAGAAAGGTTGCTCTTTATCTTTTAAGCGACAGTTTCAGCGAAGTGTTTCTAATTACTGGGGCGCTCTTACTCAAACTACCCCTGCCTCTTACCGCAGCGCAAATTCTTTGGATAAATTTGGTAACAGACGGCTTCCCAAACCTTGCTTTAACGATAGACCCCAAAAGGTCAGCTTTAATGAAAGAGCGTCCAAGAAAAGAAAGCGAGCCTTTGTTAAATTCCGAAATTAAACTGCTGGTCTTTATCATAAGCTCTGTAACGGGATTAAGCGCTTTGGCAATTTTTTCGTTTTTTATAAAAATCTCAAACGATGTCGCTTTATCCCAAACCCTCGTTTTTGCAATTCTCGGCATAGATTCCCTGCTATATGTTTTCTCTTGCAAAAACCTTAGGAAACCGCTTTTTAAGGACAAAACCGCTTTCTCAAATAAGGCGTTGTTGGTAGCGGTAGGAGGAGGAATATTTTTGCAGTTAATAGCGCTATACGCACCCTTCTTCAAAAAATTTATGGGGCTTGTCACCTTAAATTTCTATCACTGGCTGATTGTGCTTATTACTTCCTTTTTAGTTATACTTATAATAGAAGGCGTGAAAGCGCTATATCATAGATGGGCAACCGAATAAAATTTTATGGATTATAAAGCTTTAAGAGAAAAAATGGTGGGGGAGCAGTTAAAAGCGCGAGGAATAAAAGATGAACGCGTTCTAAACGCATTCTTGGATATCCCAAGGGAAATTTTTGTCCCGCAGAGTTTTGCCAATCAAGCTTACGCAGATAGCCCTATACCTATAGGAGAAAACCAGACGATCTCCCAGCCATATACCACTGCCTTTATGACAGAGCTTTTAGAACTTAAAAGCGGGGATACCGTTCTGGAAATAGGCGCGGGCTCCGGTTACGCCGCTGCTATTCTGGGAAAGTTATGCAAACAAGTTTATACCGTTGAGGTTATAACAGTTTTGGCTGTAAAAGCGCGGGATAAATTGAAACGGCTAAATATCTCAAATGTTACTGTTATAATAGGAGACGGCAGTATAGGACTTAAAGATAAAGCCCCTTTTGACGCAATTGCAGTAACCGCCGCCGCGCCAAAAGTCCCAAACGCCTTAATCAGCCAACTGAAAATTGGAGGAAGACTCGTTGTTCCTGTGGGGAATAATTTTTTACAGAAAATGGTAAAAATAACGAAAACCGAGCAAGGTACAAAACTTGTAACCTGCGGAACTTTTAGATTTGTTCCTCTTATTGGAAAAGAAGGGTGGAAAAAAGTATTGATTTAACGGCAGGTATTTGGTGAAATGAGAAGGTAAGAATTTAAGCGGAGAATCCTGTCTTCGATCGCGGAGTTTAAACGGACTTTTGCGTAACCCCTATCTCGGAGAGAGAGCTGGAGACCTGCGTGTCGCCCAAACCGGGGGTCACCTACCGGACCCTCCCCCCTTGAGGACAGGATCCTCCGCTCCTAAAATTATGCAAAAACATCCTGAAACTTCTTGGGACTTAACAACAATTATTCCAAAAGAAGCTTCTCTTGAAAAAGAAAAACAAAAAGTGTTTTCCAAATCCTATGAGTTTATAAATAAATGGAAAGGCAGGGAAGATTATTTAAAAAGCCCGGATACTTTGAAAGAAGCGCTTTCAGATTATGAGGGCTGGCTTGCGTTTTATGCAGGGGGAGGAAACCCGGGATATTACATAGGGTTAAAACATTCATTAGACCAAAGGAATTCCAAAATAAAAGCCGCACTTGCCAAAATAGAAGAACAAACTGTAAAAATAGAAAACGATATCCAATTTTTTGAATACCGCCTCTCAAAAGTTCCTCCGAAGCAACAAAAGATATTTCTGAAATACCCCCCTCTAAAAAGATACAATCATTTCTTAAAAAAACTTTTTGAAAACGCTAAATACCTTTTATCCGAGAAAGAGGAAAAAATATTAAACTTTACACACAAATCATCCTACTCAAATTGGGTGCAAATGACTTCAAGCCTCCTTTCAAAAGAACAGGCTATGGTAAAAGACGAAAAAGGAAAAAAACGAAAGGCAACCCTTCCTGAAATAACAAGTTTTCTAAACAGCCCCAATAAAAATGTGCGGGATACCTCCGCCAAAGCCTTTAATAAACTGCTTGCCAAAAATGCGGATATTGCTGAAAACGAAATGAACTCAATACTCCAAAGCAAAAAAATTATAGACGAATTAAGAGCCGTACCAAGACCTGACCTTATAAGACACCTTGAAGACGATATTGAAACAGAGGTAGTGGACACCTTAATTAAAAGTGTGGCAGATAATTTCTGGCTGGCTCATAAATATTACGAACTCAAATCAAAACTTCTGAAAGTGAAAAAACTTAAATACCACGAAAGAAATGTGGAGTACGGAAAAATAAATGTCATGTTCAAATACGAAGGAACTGTGGAATTAATCGGCAAAGTTCTTCGCACCCTAAATCCTCAATTCTCGGAGATTTTTTCGGATATGGTAGATAACAGACATATTGATGTTTATCCAAAACTCGGAAAAACCGCCGGGGCTTTTTGCGCGGGAGGGCTTATCAGCCAGCCAACTTTTATACTCCTTAATCACACAAACCGGTTCTCAGATGTTTTGACGCTCGCCCACGAAACGGGACATGCTATACACAATTTCCTAAGCAAGAAAACGCAAACTCCTGTAAATTACGAGATTTCTCTTGCTACTGCCGAAACGGCAAGCACTTTTGTAGAAGATTTTATCGTTGAGGAACTTTTAAAAACCACCGACCCAAAGAATAAACTTGCAATAATAATGCATAAATTAAATAGCGATATATCCACAATCTTTAGACAAACCGCCTGTTACAAATTTGAGCTGGAACTGCATAAAAATTTTAGGGAAAGAGGATACCTTTCCAAAAGCGAAATCGGAAAGCTATTTCAAAAAAATATGCGCGCTTATATGGGAAATTTTGTGGAGCAGTCCCCCGGCAGTGAAAATTGGTGGGTTTATTGGAGCCACATCCGCTCTTTTTTCTATGTATATTCCTACACCAGCGGGCTGCTAATCTCCAAAAGCCTGCAAAGTATGGTAAAAGAAAACCCAAAAAACATAGATAAGGTAAAAAAATTTTTGTCCGCGGGCAGTTCAAAATCTACATACGAGATTTTTGAGAAGCTGGGAATAGACATAACAGATAAAAATTTCTGGCTTATAGGCATAAGGGAGGTAGAAAATCTTTTAGAAATTGCAAATAATCTCGCGCAGAAATTATAAAAGAGCCACCACCTGTTCATTGAATTATTTTTTATTTTTTACATTCTACAGAGAGGAAGGCGAGGGCCTAATCTTAAAACTATGGCGATTAAAAAAGAATTAAAATTTCCCAAAGGCTTTTTGTGGGGAAGCGCAGTAAGCGCGCATCAAGTTGAGGGTAATAATGTTAATTCCGATTGGTGGGAATGGGAGCAAAAAGGCGGGGGAAAGGAACACTCAGGAACAGCCTGCAACTTTTACAACAGATACGAGGAGGATATAAAAATTGTTAGAGACTTAAACCAAAATGCTTTCCGTCTATCTTTGGAATGGGCAAGAATAGAACCTGGTATGGGGGAGTTTTCCAAAAAGGAAATGGAGCACTATAGAGAAATTCTAAAATCCTTAAAGGATAAAGGAATAACTACTTTCGTTACTATTCATCATTTTACAAATCCTATTTGGTTTGCCAACCTAGGAGGCTGGGAAAATTGTAAATCCTCAAAGTATTTCTCCCGTTATGTAAAATACTGCGCCCACCATTTTGAAGACTTAGTGGATCTTTGGATTACGGTGAACGAGCCCACCGTTTATGCGGGACAATCGTATCTTCTTGGATTATGGCCCCCTCAAAAGAAAAATTTTCTGCGGGCATGCCGTGTATTTCTTAATATGATAGAGGCTTACAATAAAACATCCCTTTCTTTAAAAAAACCGCACGGAATAGCCCACAACATACCGAGATTTACAGGTTCTAAAAACCCATTGGATCTCTTACTCGCAAAATCTCTTAACTTTATTTTTTTAGATATTCCCATTTTGCTATGCTTAAAAAAGCAGGATTTCATCGGTGTAAACTACTACTCGCAATTTAAAATAAAAAATGGAAAATTTTCTTTTGACTACTTGCTGGGAAGAACTGATATGGAATGGCCCATTGCTCCAGAAGGGCTTTATAAAATACTGCTTAACTTAAAAAAGTACAAAAAACCTATTTACATAACCGAGAACGGATGCGCCGATTCGCAGGATAAAATACGAAAATTTTATATCAAGGAACATCTAAAAGCGGCGCATATGGCTATTGAAAATGGAGTGGATGTTCGCGGATATTTTTATTGGTCCTTAATAGACAATTTTGAATGGCATTGGGGATTTAAACCAAGGTTTGGATTGGTAGAGATAGATAGAAGAAACAACCTTAAAAGAAAAATTAGAAAAAGCGCTAAATGTTATTCTAAAGTATGCGAAGAAAATCTAATGAAACCATGACCATTGCCCAAGCGAAAAAAATTTTAATACTCTCCATCCGTTGGACGGTTCCCGTCCTTGCAATATCCTTTATCTCCTTAGTAACGCTTGCTCTTTCATCAAAACCAAAAGGCGATATGGAGTACGGAATTACCTTCTCCCACAAGTATGCAAAGGAGCTGGATTTAGACTGGAAAGAAGCTTATCTTAATATACTGAATGAGCTTAAAGTTACAAACATACGGCTTGTGGCGTATTGGGATGATATAGAAAAAGAAAAAGGCGTTTACGATTTTAGCAATATGGATTTTCTGCTTAAGGAAGCGGAAAAAAGGCAAGTTAATGTAATTTTAGCGCTGGGAAGAAAACTGCCGCGATGGCCCGAATGCTCGGAACCCACTTGGGCAAAGAAAGAAGGCGAAGATTTTATTAAAACACGGCTTCTAATTCTTATTCCAAAAGAAATAGAGCATTTCAAAAAATACCAAAGCATAAAATATTGGCAGGTGGAAAACGAACCTTTCTTCCCTTTTGGAAACTGCCCAGCAATGATGAGCCAAGATTTTGTTAAAAAAGAGGTGGATATTGTTAAATCTATGGACGCAAGACCTGTAATCGTATCTGACAGCGGGGAAGGGGGCGCGTGGATATTTTCTTATTCCATTTCCGACTATTTGGCAATATCCATATATAGAAAAGTATGGCTTTCTTTTTGGGGATATTTCAACTGGCCTTTTCCAGCAGAAAGTTATAAAGTTAAAGCCGCCCTGCTTAATATCCCTCTTGAAAAGATATTAAATACCGAGCTTCAAGCCGAACCGTGGTCTAATACATCTATACTTAAAACTCCCGAGAGCGAATTGCAGAAAACTATGACACATCAGGATTTTATAGAAATAATAGAATACGCCAAAAAAACCGGGATAACTAAAACCTACCTGTGGGGAGCGGAATGGTGGTACTACAAAAAGCAAAACGGAGACGCGTTCTATTGGGAAACCGCCAAAAAATTGTTTAACAACCTTTAATCAGGTTTTAAGCTCCAGCTTTAAATATAACCCCCAAACCGCAAACAGCACTGCCAAAAGTATCCACTGAGTAGACGCTAACACTACATCTGTATAAAAAGAGCCTATTCCTGCAAAGACTGTGCAAATGATTGACAACGCCATAAAAAGCGCCGAAATACTTTTCTTATCCGCGAACGAAAGCTTTGTCAAATTTATCACCTCCTTTTTCCTATTCTAAGTAGTCTTTCAACTTCTTGCTTCGTGAGGGATGCCTTAATCTTCTTAAAGCTTTGGCCTCTATTTGCCTAATACGCTCCCTCGTTACTCCAAACTCCTTTCCCACCTCCTCAAGCGTTCTGGACTTGTTGTCTTTAAGGCCAAATCTCAACTCCAAAACTTTCTGTTCCCGTTCATTTAGAGTGTGCAAAACTTCGCCAATCTGCCCCTTTAGAAGCTCATAGCTAGCAACATCCTCTGGAGATTTTGTTAACTCATCGGGAATAAATTCTTTAAGGGCACTGTCTTCATCTTTACCAACTTTGGCTTCTATGGAAGTGGGCTCCTGAGAAATTTTAACAATCTCCAAAGCTTTCTTTTTATCAATCCCCATTTCTTTAGCGACCTCTTCCGGCTTAGGGGGTCTTTCCAACTCCTGCTCAAGTTTTCTTTCAATTCTTCTGAATTTATTTATGGTTTCAATCATATGAACTGGAATCCTAATGGTACGCGCTTGGTCGGCAATTGCTCTGGTTATACCCTGCCGTATCCACCATGTGGCATAGGTAGAAAATTTAAAGCCTCTCCGCCATTCAAATTTTTCAACCGCGCGCATTAATCCAACATTTCCTTCCTGTATAAGATCCAAAAAGGTGAGTCCCCGACCAATATATTTCTTAGCAATAGAAACAACCAGCCTCAAATTAGATTTAATAAGTTTTTGGCGCGCCGCCATCTCATCTTTTTCTATCCTTTTGGCAAGGTCCACTTCCTCCTCCCGCGTTAAGAGTTTAATCTTTCCTATCTCTCTAAGATACATTCTAACCGGGTCGGTGGTGATATCTTTATCCAAAGCGGCTACTATTTCTATATCTTTTTCATCCGACACCGCCGATTCTTCTTCGGGAGCATAGGTATCCAAAACATCTATACCCTCATCAATAAAACGGGAATATAATTCGTCTATTTGCGCTATATTGTTTTCAGCATTGGGAAAAGTTTTTAATATATCCTCTTGAGTTATAAAACCAGTTTTCTTTCCCTCGGCAATCAGCTTTTTTATGTTTTTCTCAAATTCTGGATTGTTCATTTAGTAACCTTTTTTGACAACCTCAAAAACTCCTCCTGCAATTCCGAAACTAGTCTTTTATCTGACCTTTTCTCCGCCTGTTTCAATAGATAGCTCACTTCCCGCATCTTTCGGCGCAAAGTTTCCTTGTTTATTATATCAAATATCTTTTTTATTTCCTTCTCCAAATAAGCTTCGTCCTCCTCTAAGAATTCCAAAACTGGGAGCTCCATTAAATGGAGTTTCTCCACCAGCTCATTTTCGTGAGGAGAAAGTTTTAGACAAAAATTTCTTAATAAAAAACGCTCCTTGCTCAACAGATAATCCTTCAATTTAACAAAAACCGCATTGGCTATCTCCTGTGTAAAATCATCGGAAGAAAGCTTATAAAGCGTTTTCTGAGCAAGCTCTTTAGGAGAGCTTAAAATCAGGGCTAAGATATATTCCTGAGAAGAAATTTTAGGAGAACTAACTTTTTTTTCTAGGGAATAGCTCCTCCCCGCGCCGAAATTTGTTCCATACTTTTTTAAGGATTGGACGATGGTTTCCTCCGAAACATCCAGCAAATCTGCAAGTTCCTTAATATAGTGGGCTTTATGCACCGTATGGGTTATCTCTGAAATAATAGGAAGCAGGAAATCTGCCGCTTTTTTCTTTTCAAGAGCATCCTTCACATTGTGCCTTTTTTTGGCATATTCAAAATAAAAATCATATACCGAAGCGGCAGACTCTAAAGCTTTTCCAAAGTACATCTTATCTTTTCGTACCGCCTCATCCGGATCTTTGAATGCATCAGAAAGAATTCCCACTTTTACATCCATCCCCGCACTTTGCGCCAAATTCAGCGCCCGTTTGGATGCCTCAATACCGGCGGTATCGGTATCATAAAAAATAATTAAAGTATCGGTAAACCGCTTGAGCAAACTTAACTGCCCCGATGTTAAACTGGTTCCAAGCGAAGCCACCACATTCTTAAAACCTTCCTGAAAAGGCGTTATGGCATCAAAATAACCTTCCACCAAAATCGCCTCTTTCTTTTTTTTAATTTCACTTCTTGCCAAATCCAAATTATATAAAAAGCGCTCTTTCTTAAAAACCAAGGTTTCCGGGCTATTCAAATATTTCGGTTCAGAAGCGCCCAAACTTCTGCCGGAAAAGCCCACCACTTCACCGCGTTCGTTTCTTAAAGGGATTATAAGCCTTCCTCTAAAACGGTCGTAAAAACCTTTGTTATTATCTTTTGGAACAACAAGACCGGATGCGGCAATCAAGGATATGTCATAACCTCTTTTCAACAAAAATCTGATCAACCCGTCCCAAGAATTGGGGGCGTAGCCTATTTTGTAAATATCTATAGCGGCATCTTTTATATCTCTATCCTTTAAGTAGGCAAGAGCTTTTTTTCCGAATTTGTGGTTTTTTAGAATATACTGAAAATACTCAGCAGCTAAACTATTTAATTCCAAAATTTTTTTTGCTTTCATTTCATCGGGGGAGCGGGTAAAGGCGCTTGTTTTTAACGCGACCCCCGCCTTCCCCGCAAGAAATTCGAGAGCCTGCCTAAACTCAAGTCCTTCTATTTCCTGAACAAATCTTATGGAATCCCCTCCTTTATCACAGCCAAAGCATTTAAAAATTTGAAGCTCTGGAGACACCATAAAAGAAGGGGTATTCTCCTTATGAAATGGACACAGCCCTTTATAATTTTTTCCGCCTTTCGTTAAAGGCACATATTCGTTAATTAAATTAACAATATCAACACGGGATTTTATCTCCTTAATTGTATCTTCCATATACCTTTATTTTATCACGGATTCACGGACGGGGTTTTCTAATAGTTTAAGTAGTTTCTATACGCGGGACAGATTTTACTAAAATCGCAGTAACGGCAATGCTGTCCCGCTTTCGGCTCAAAAGAGGAGGTTCTAATGGATGTTATAACTTCATCTATTGCGCCTTTTTCTTTCTCCAAATCCTTTTCTGTTCTTGCGGTATTAATTTTTACATTGTCCTCAATAAAATACAGGGCAAGCGTTTTGGCTGTTATACCAAAACAATCTTTCGCCGCCATAGCGTATATGGTTAACTGCTCATTTTTATCCACAAAATTTTGGTTTTTGAGGCTTCCCGTTTTATAATCAATTATTTCGTATTCTCCGTTCTTATAATCTATACGGTCTATAAAACCCAGGAGAGGCACCTCAAATTTTGTTAGTTTAAACTTTTCCTCAATAAATTTTGGAACGCCAAAGTTACCTTTTCTAGTTTTGACATAATTTAAAAGCATTTCTTTTCCCTGCTCCCGCCTTTTTTTTATATGCGCAGAGTTTTCGTATCCAAGCGGTATGAAAGCCTTCTCAAATATTTTTAGTATGTCCAAATCCCCTGTTAAACTGCCCTTTCTTTCCTGGGTATGGAAAATTTTTAAAGTGTTATGAATGCTTTGCCCAAAGGTAAGGGCGTGGCTTGGTTTGGTGGGCATTTTTAGCACATATCTATATTTATACTGCAAAGGGCATTGATTATAAGTATTTATTTGGCTATAGCTTATATAGGTTGGGGCAAAAGCGTTCTCTTTTTCGGGGTAAGGATATTTCTTATATTTAGTATTCTGGAACAAAGGCAGTCCTTCAGTTGGTTTTCCCGGCAAAGAAATTTCCAACTCGTTAATAAAAACGGAAGGTTTTTTATCCTTTACCCCACCATAATTTTTGGCATAGGTTAAGTATAGAAAATCTTTTGCTCTAGTCATCCCCACATAAAAAAGGCGGCGTTCCTCTTGGATGTGGTAATCCCCGATAGGCAGGGTTTCTTTAATTAAGCTTTCCGGAATTTCAATAGGATCGCGGCGATTTCGTGTTGGGAATCTGTCGCTTGTTAGATTAACCATAAAAACCACGGAAAACTCCAGCCCTTTAGAGCCGTGCACAGTTAAAAGGTTAACGGTGTCTATATCTTCCAAAACCGCCTGGGCAGGATTTTCCCCAGCAGGTATCATTACATCCAAAAACTCCACAAAAGAGTTTATGGACGAAGCTTTTTCACTGCTTTCATAATTTTTAATATACCTGAAAAACAAATTTAAATTGTTTGTTTTTAAGGTGTTTTCTACATTCTCGTTTTCCAATAGTTTTTCGGGGTATTTTGTATTTACAATAAAATTGTACAAAACTGCGCTTACAGAGTTTTCTTTGGAGGAATTCATCGCCATCTCAACTTCTTTTGTTATAAAGGAGAAGTATTCCCTTTCTTTTATACTTTCCCACAAAGTAATATTTTTATATTTTGACGAATTTAACGCCGATAAAATATTTTGGGGGTTATAATCCAGTATCTCGCTGTTAAGAAGCCCATAAAGGGACGCACTGTCGGAGATATCCTGGCATACTCTTAAAAAATTTATTAATTGGCTTACCTCAGGCTGATTAAAAAGACCGCGATTGCCAATTATTTGGTAGGGAATGCCATATCTCTTAAGCGCCCACACAAAATTGTCTAAGTGGTTGTTTGCCCTTGCTAATATAGCAAAATCTTTGTAGGAATAGTTTTTGCTTTTTATAAGTTTTCTTATTTCCTCAACCACCATTTCCGCCTCTTCCTCCCCCGTTTGGGCAAGCAGGATTTTTGGGGGATGCCCCTTTTCTCTCCTTTCGCTTGTTAAATTTTTGCTAATGCCAAGTTTTGATTCTAATGTGTCGGGATTATTATGTTTTATAAGTTTATATGCCCCACCAAGAATATTTTGGGTTGTTCTGTAATTTTTAAGAAGGTACACGCTTTCTGCGTTTTTATATTTCCCCATAAAATCCAAAATGTTTGAGATAGCGGCACCTCTAAATTTGTAAATGGACTGGGAATCGTCTCCCACAACCATCAAATTAGGCTTATCTTTTGGGGGCGCCAAAAGCTGTATTATCTCAAACTGCGCGAAGTTGGTGTCTTGAAATTCGTCCAAAAGAATATATTTAAATTGGTTTTTATACCGGCTTAGAATTGAAGGGCGCTCTTTAAAAAGCTTTATAACCCAAAGTATTAAATCTCCAAAATCCATAAAGCTTTCTTTTATTTTTATTTGCTGATAAATTTGGTAAGCGGCAGACAACTCTCCCCACCGCCCATCTTCCTCTTTAGAAAAGTTTAATTTTTTGCGCCATTTTTCAAAATCTTTCGGGTAAACCTCCTCATCTTGAAGGCGGGAAAAAAATGTGAGGATGGCGTCTATAAATTTTACAGGGTTTCCCAAAGGCAGAAAATATTTAAGGTTAAGGTTAAAAAGATTTTTTTTAACAAGCGCGAAGCTTTGGGGTTTGGTTAAAATAATATATTGGGGGTCAAGCCCTATTTCTAAGGCCTCCTCCCGCAGAAGTCTGTCGGCAAAAGAGTGAAAAGTGGTAATCCACGGCTCTTCGTAACCTAAAGGCATTATTTTATCCACCCTTCCAAGCATTTCATTTGCCCCTTTTTCTGTAAAGGTTAAGGCTAATATCTCTTTTGGTTTAGCAAGATTATTGGATATTAAATATTTTATTCGCTCAGTTATAACGCGGGTTTTGCCTGTTCCCGCCCCGGCAACAATCAGAATAGGTCCATTCTTATGCTCTACTGCCTCTTTTTGCTTTTGATTTAGGACAATTTTTTCATCCTGGTTCATAAGTGAAGTATAACATTTTATGATAGCACCGGAATCTAAAGTTGAAACCATTGACATCCGGGACTTCTATGTAAATGTAACCCTGCCTAAAAGGGTGTAGAATAAGGATATGCCAAAGTTTTTGTACACACTCTTTTTACTTTTTTTTGGAAATGTCCTGTTCTTTTTATACATTCTGCTCTTTGTACCACCTCAAAAGCCACTTGCCATCTTATTGTTTTTTGGCAGTCTGCATTTACTTTTATCTCTTTTCGCATCTCTAGCTCTTTTCTTGGCAAACTACAAAAAATACAAAAAGTTTAATATGCCAAATATAATTTTCAGAAGAATGTTCAGAAGAATCTTTATTTTCATAGCTTTATTTATCGGCATTAAGGTGATGAAAACTTTTTCTGTACATAGCCTATTAAATACCAGTGTTTTCTGCCTTTTTATCGTAGTAGTATATTTGCTAACGGAGTTGAGAAATCGCCTACCATCTCACAGCGCCATCTGATAAAATAGTTATAATGCCAATGAACGAGGAACAAACAGCGCATCGTCAACACCCGGTACCCCAAAACATTATGAGTGTTGAGTTTAAACTTGTAGGGGACCTCACTGTCCGCCAGTTTATGTATTTAATAATTGGGGGGATAACGGTATATCTAGCATTAATTTCAAAAATCTCTTTTCTGTGGAAAGCCATTTTAATTGTTTTCGGCGGGCTCGGAAGCTTAGCCCTTGCCTTTGTGCCCCTTGGAGACAGAGGATTAGACCAGTGGATTAAAAATTTTATAAAAAGCATTTCCACCCCCACGCAGAGAGTATGGCAAAAGGCCTTGGAGTCACGGGAGTATTTTTTGGCGGATTACGCCGACTCCTTGAGAAAAGAGGTAGTTGCGCTCGCTCCAGCCAAAAGCAGAAAAGCTATAACGGATTATTTAGGGGGTTTTCCCGCGCCAGCAGGAACCTTTATGGACAAAAGGGAGGAAGATTTTCTAAAAAAGATTACTTTTGATGTGACCGTACCTCCTACTCTAAAAAGCTCCGTTTCTACTGTAACAGCTCCCGCCAAAACTGCGGTCTCCTTGGAGGAGCCCCCCAAAGAGGAGAAACCGGCAAAAAAAGAGCAATTCAAGGAGGATATTCTCGTGGTTAGGAAAAAGGAAGATTTAAAAAACATCTCAACCGTTACCAATGTTTCGGTTGGAAGAACATTAAAACACATACCCCTGGAAGGGGAAATCATCCTACCAAAGCGAACAAGGCCTTTGAGAACAATAACTTATGTGGAACCCTCATCTCCTGTGTCGGATAATCAACATAGGCAGGAGCTTTTAAGAAAGGCGCAGGAGCTTAGAAAAGTTCTTAAAAAAGCCGAGGAAAAGTTTTCTCCGGAGGGCGCTGTTCTTCCCGCCAGCGAACTTATACTAGGCGATAAAGAAGAATCTCGGGCAAAAGAAAAAGAATTAACGGAGATAGTAAATACTTTAAGAAAGGAAAACAAAAAACTATCCACAGAAATGGAGAGTTTGAAAGCGCAGATGCAAGGTTTGGACAAAACCAAAGAAACTTATAAGACCCAGCTCTCTTCCTATGCCGAGAGAATAAAAGAGCTGGAGAAGAAAAAGGTTTTGGTAGAAGAAACCATCCAAATAAAGGAGCCTTCAAAAACGGAGGAAAACCCCCCTAACGAAAACGAGGAGATAGTTAGAAACCTAAGCCGTTCGGTTGTTAAGGAGCGCAAGGAAATCCCCTCAGAGAAGGCGCAGAAGGAGAATAAGGAAGACGCCCATCCCAATATTATTTGGGGTATGGTTAAAGATAAGGAGGGTTTCTTACTTGAAAATGCCACCCTTATAATAAGAGATGATAACGATTCACCTATTAGAGCTCTAAAAACCAATAAATTGGGACAGTTTATAAGCGCAACACCCCTGCCTAACGGAACTTATAAAATAGAAGTGCTAAACAGCGAGAATTATTTTGATATAATTAATGTAGTTTTAACAGGTAAGCCGTTAAAGGCGCTTGACTTTTCGGCAGTTCGCAAATGACAAAAATACTTGCCACAACACAAGACCACTTAGATATAGAAGATATAAAAGACAACTTGCTCATTCTGAAAAACGGCGGGGCGGCTATGGTTTTGCAGACAACCTCGGTTAATTTTGACCTTTTATCCGTCAGAGAACAGGATGCCGCTATAGCGGCGTTTAGCTCTATGCTAAACTCTCTATCTTTTCCGATGCAAATTGTGGTAAGAAGCAAGAAAATGGATATCTCAAAATACATTGAAAACACAAGAAAAGCAGAAAAAGCTCAGCAGGATGAAAAATTAAAAGAGCAAACCAAAAAATACATAAAATTTGTAGAAGAATTAGTTACCAAAAACGAAGCGCTGGACAAAAATTTTTATGTGGCGATTCCCTATAATATTAAAACTGCAACCCCCGGAAGTTCCCCATTCTCCTGGATTTACGGGCTTATTGGAATAGATACCAAGAAAAAAACTCATGTGGATGTAAACGGAATCTTAAAAGCGGCAAAGGTACAGCTTGAACCAAAGAGGGACCACCTTATCAAAGAGTTTACTAGAATGAATATCAAAGCAAAACAGATGCTTACAGAAGATTTGGTGGATCTCTTTTATGACACATACAATCCGGGGAGCGCCCGTTTTCAGAAGATTAGACAAACTGTTTCCGATTACACTACAGCTTTAGTTGAACCAAAACTGGAATGAACAAAAAAAGCAAAGAGAATACTACCTCTAACGCCTATAACCGCCTATCCGCGGGCATGCTTAATGTAAAGGATATTATAGCCCCAAGCGCTATTGAGGTGGATTTTAATTTCGTTAAGATTGGTGAAAAGTATTTTAGAACACTGTTTGTTTCGGGGTACCCCCGTTTTGTGGGCGCTAATTGGCTCGCCCCCATAATAAACTACGACCATTCATTAGAGGTGTCTATGTTTTACTACCCTGTGGAAGCAAGGGGAGTATTGGATGACCTTAGAAGAAAAGTTGCGGAGATGGAGGCGACTCTAAATGCCGATTTCGAAAGAGGGAGGGTTGTGGATCCCGGCGTTAAAGCGGCTTTAGAAGATGCCAAATCTTTGCAGGAACAATTGGTTAAAGGCATTGAAAGATTTTTCCAATTTTCTTTTTACATAACCGTTCCGGCAGATTCTTTGGAGGAATTAAACAGCACAACCAAAAAGGTGGAAGCAACATTAGGCTCTTTAATGCTTATCTCTAAATTATGTACTTTACAAATGGAAGACGCTTTTCAATCAACTATCCCCTCTTGTATTGATAAGCTCCTGATAACCAGAAATATGGACACCACCAGCGTCGCCACCACTTTTCCTTTTACTTCAAGTGAACTTACCGCCAATGAGGGTATTTTATATGGCGTGAATAAGCATAATGGTTCACTAGTTATATTTGACAGATTTACTTTAGAAAACGCCAATTCGGTTATTTTTGCCAAAAGCGGCGCCGGCAAGAGTTATTTTGTTAAGTTAGAGGCCATGCGTTCCATTTTATTTGGGACGGATATAATTGTAATAGACCCTGAATCTGAATATGAAAGACTTTCCAAAATTTTGGGCGGAGATTATATAAGCTTTTCCGTAGGGAGCGAGGCAAAGATTAACCCCTTTGACCTGCCTCCGTATTCCGGAGAGGACAAGGAAAATCAGCTCGGCCTAAAAATACTCACCTTGCACACCCTCTTTAAAATAATGCTTGGCAGTATTAGTGATACGGAAGAGGCAATTTTGGATAGAGCCCTGATGATGACTTACAAAATAAAGGGTATTACGCAGGACCCTCAAACGCACAAGAGAGAGCCTCCTATTCTAGAAGATTTGTATAAAGTGCTTTTGGGTATGGAAGAGCCGGAAGCAAAAAATCTATCCGAACGGTTAGAAAGATATATTAAAGGCTCCTTGATGGGCATTTTTGACCAGCGCTCCACAGTAAGCATTGAAAATTCTTTCACCGCTTTTTCGGTGCGGGAGCTTGAAGATGTTTTAAGACCGGTGGCCATATACATTATTTTGGATTTCATTTGGACAAGGATTAAATATAACTTAAAGAAGCGTATTTTGGTGGTGGATGAGGCGTGGTACCTTATGCAAAATGAAGACTCGGCAAACTTTTTGTACTCCATAGCTAAACGGGCAAGGAAATATTATTTAGGTTTAACTACGATAACACACGATGTGGACGACTTTTTGTCAAGCGAGTACGGCAAAACTATTGTAACAAACTCTTCTATGCAGGTGTTATTGAAACAGCATCCTGCTTCAATTGACCGTTTGGCGCAGGTTTTTTATTTAAGCGAGGGAGAAAAGAGACTTCTTCTTTCGGCGGGTATTGGCGAAGGGTTGTTTTTTGCAGGGAATAACCATGTGGCAATGCAGATTATAGCATCGGAGGAGGAGCATAAAGTTATAACTACAAACCCGAAAGAAGTTGCGCAGATGAGAGAGGAGGAAAAAATTTTTGAGGGCGAATTAAAATCTTCGCAACCACAAGCATCCCTAAAACCGTCACAGACAAGAGAGACATCCAGCTCACCTCTAAAAGAGCCGGATAAAAATCCTCCTCAAACGGCTGTACCGCCAGTTATCTCAAGCATCCAATAAATTTCTGCTTCAGAGTTACTTGATGTTGGCTCTTAAGCCAATACCAACTGGGTGAGATTACCCAAGACTAGGGCCGGCGGGGCATTATAATATGCAAATAATCATTTCTCTCTTTGAGTTTAAACACTGCCGGGTTCACTGCCCCTTCTGTTTCAATTAAAAGGTTCTCGCATTTAACATTGCTTAAAAAGTCGTTTAAAAATTTCCCGTCAAAAAGTATTTCCATTTCCTCGCCGGTTATTTTAGCTGGCACAAAAGTTTTATCACGGCCTATTTCCAACGCTTCGCCTAAAACAAATAGTCCTTCCTTCGGTTTTATAACAATTTTAACAACATTTGAAGCGTCCTTGGCAAACACATTGGCTATTCTAACGGCATTAAAAAATTCTTCAAACGAAACCTCTATGGCGGTTTTGCTTCCAGATGGAATTATTTTCTTATAATCGGGAAAATCTCCCTCCAAAATTCTTGTGGTGGCAAGCATGTCCCCACTCTCAAGAATTGCCAAATTTTCCGTTTCCAAAACGGCTATGTTAACCGTATCCCCCGCATTTTGGGCAAGACGGGCAAGCTCAAGCAAAGTTCTTGCGGGAAGGACGATATCCTTTGGCAACTCCGATTTTTCACTTTTCTCCGTTTTTAAAATTCTCTCAGATAATCTAAAACCATCAACCGCAGCAAGGGTCAGTTCTTTTGCCTTTTTATGCATATACACACCCGTTAAAACAGGGCGGGATTCGTCCATAGCGGCGGCAAAATAAACCTCTGACAAAGCTACTAGGAAATCTTTTGACTTAAGGGTAAAACTAAAATCCCCTTTTGACAAATTCTGCGGGAGAGGAAATTCTTCCGCATCCGCCCCGTTAAAAACCGCGCTGGCTTTTTGGGAGCTTAATGTTAATTCTGTATTTTCAACAACACCCGCCACCTGCCCCGGGGGGAGATTAGAAACAAACTCCGCCAAAATCCTTGCCGGAACAGTAATTGCCCCCTCCTTATCCATTTTTCCACTTACCCAAGTGGTAATGCTTTTATCCAAATCCGTTGCGCAAAGTTTAAGCCTGCCGGAATCGCTTTGCAGTAGGATGTTTCCCAAAATAGGCAGGGACCCCCTAAAGGATACCGCTTTACTAACGACATTTATTCCTTTTAACAATTCGGCTTGAAGTACGGTAAATTTCATAATTTTTTAAGCTGGGCTTATTACCACCCGGCGATTTCTGCTATCCCCCACACTTTCAGATTTAACCCCTTCCATTTCAGAAACAGCGGTATGGATGAGCATTCTCTCATAAGGCGTCATTGGGTTTAATTCCACATTCTTTTGCAAAAAGCGCGCTTTCTGCGCCGCGCTCTCAGCTATTTTTCGCAAGGCGACCCCCCTCTCTTTTCGGTAATCTCCTACATCCACCAAAATTCTAATCCACTTGCCCAACTTTCTATAAACAATCATATTCAAAATTAGTTGAAACGCGTTTAAAGTTTCTCCATGATAGCCAATTAAAATGCCCAAATCTTTGCCCGTTATTTCCACAAAAAACTGATCCTCGGAATCGGAAACAGAAACGGCACCTTCAAGCTCCATCTTTTTCAAAAGACCTTTGGTTAATTTTTCAATAGTTTTTTGTTCAGTATCCATTGCTGCGCAAGTCCAAAAAGAGTTGCCAAAAACCAATATAAAACCAAACCAGACGGCAGAGAAATGCCTATAAAAATAGTCATTACAGGCATCATATAAATCATCTGCTTTTGCATATTATACATTACATCGTCCTGTTTGTCGGGTGTTTTTTCCGCTATTTTCTCCAGTTTATTTGTTTGAGGCAAAGACAATTTAGAAAGCACAAGCTGGGACAAACCCGCCAAAATTGGAAGGATGTAATAAGGATCCTTTTTCGCCAAATCCATATAAAGAAATGCGGTGTTAAACACATCTGTTTGAGCAAATTTTAGAGATGGAAAATACAACATCTCGTTAAAGTAAGCTGGGGGGTGCCTAAAAATGTCCAAAAGCACCTGATACAAAACTATTAAAATAACCAGCTGTAAAATTTGAGGCAGACAACCCGCCGCCGGGTTAAAACCATGATTTTTGTAAAGCTCCATTTGCTTTTGGGCAAGCAGTGTTTTGTTGTCCTTGTACTTTTTCTGGAGTTCCGAAAGCTGAGGCGCCAACTCCTTTTGCTTTGCGGCGCCCTTAAGAGCAGGCAGGGTAACGGGAATTAGGATAGCTCGCATTAAAACTGTTAAAGCGGCTATGGCAAAACCCAAATTATGCCCTAAGAAAATGTAAAAAAATACTAATGTATTTAGTATCGGTACATAAATTGAAATTTTTAAGATGTCTTTAATTCCCATTATTTTACCGGGTCGCTTCCTCCTTTATTAAAAGGATTGCAGCGAAGGATGCGAAAAAAACCTAAATATAACCCTTTAACTGTACCATATTTTTCCACCGCTTCAAGAACATACTGCGAGCAACTTGGGGTGAAACGGCATATTTTAAGGGCAGGGAGCAATTTTTTAGGAATACCGGTATCAAGCGAGAGATATTTCTGATATGCTTTTATCAACCAAATTATTAATTTCTTCATAGTTAGCAGAACACATTTTATCCTTTATGTAAAACACAATATAAAACCCCCTTTTGAACTTGTCCAGCTTATTCCTTATTATTTCCGCAAGCAACCTTTTAACTTTATTCCTTTCTACCGCTCTCCCGCTCACTTTTTTAGATATAACAAAGGAAAATTTTACAATATCCTCATCAGAAACTTTTAAAACGGCAACATTGAAAAAAGGGGTTCGGAAAACATTCTTTCCCCGCTGTTTAAAAACCGCAACTTCCTTTTTATTTAAGAGATATCTTTTAGCAAGCACTTAAGATTTAGGCTTTTTCTCGCTGGAAACGGTAATTTTTTTACGGCCCTTTAACCTTCTTCTTTTAATAATATTTCGCCCCGCTTTGGTGGCTGCTCGCTTTAGAAAACCGTGCTTCCTAACCCTCTTTCGTTTTTTAGGCTGATATGTTCTTTTCGGCATAGCGAAATAATACCCCACTTGCGTTTTCTTTTCAACAACTTGCGGGGGCAGGTTCGGCACACAGGCACAGGCGAGTCTTATAGTGTGGTTTGTGGTATAATGGTTTCAGAATAAAAGAAGCCGGGCTAATACTGTATATCCTTTGCGATATATAGAGGAAAGTCCAGACTACGCAAAGCAAAGGGACGGGGCGCAAGCTCCGACGCGAGGTATAAATCCAGGCAAAGCGCCTTGGATTTATAACAAGCGCTGGTCCCCCGAAGGGCAGGTCTTGAATTAACAAGGCTTGAGAGCAACAGAGACGAGTCCCGATATTCAATCGGGAGTGAAACGGGCAATCCCACCTGTAGCAACCCACGAACTACCCGCAAAAAGCCCGCTTGGCATTGGGTTAAAGTGGGGCATAGATTAATTTTAGCCACTAAAACAGAATCTGGCTTACGAGCTTTTTTTGTTCTTAAAACACGCCGTCCTTTTGAATAGCGTTAAATATTATCTTAAAGTTAGTGGTAAGTCCCTGTATTCCGTTACCTGCATCCTGCGGCAAACTTATTTCAATACCGAGATTTTTCTCCTGACCGGAATCTAATGTTTGAGCTATTTCTACATCCTGTAAATCTTTTAACAGGAAACCTTCTCCTCCTAAGGATTTTGTCTTTTGTGAATTGCCGTCGTACTCATACAAAACATATTCCAGCGCTTTGTATAAATCATTGTTATCCGAAACATTCGTAGGTTCCACCGACACCCTATACTTTAAATCCGCTGTCCCGGTGTTTTTTAGAGTTACAATTTTCTCGCCCGAGCTAAAACCAGGCGTTACCCCCTCAAAAGAAATCAGAGCGCTTTGCGGGGTTGTGGAAATATCCAAGGTTGCCGTGCTTACAGCGCTTTCCCCAAGAACTTTCTCTTTTGTCAGATACGCTTTAACCGCCGTTACCGTTCCAACAATAATTATTCCCAAAAAAAGCCCCAATCCAAAATATTTAATTTGCGACACTTAAATCACCTCCTTTTTATTCAATCTCCTTCGTTCCCAGAAGCCTCCAACCGCCCCTCTCATAATTAAAAACTGTTTTATAATTCTTAGAAGAGTTATCCAAGTATCTTATGTTAATAATCGTATATGCCTGCTTGCTATTTAGATAAACAGCATCGCCAACAACCTCAAAGCCCGCAATAGCGGCGTCTTTTAACGATTCTATAAACTCATCCTTAGTATAGATGCCAGAAAGGTCCTGCGCTAAATTATCATAAAGCACCCCAAAATTTTTGGCGCTCCACAACTCTCCCACAGAATAAGAAGCTTTTAAGGGCGTAGAAAAATCGTAACTATACCAATAACCGGCGGAGACCATATTTCCATTTACAAAAATATCTTTCGTAAAGAAGGCATAAGATATGGAAGGTAAAAAAAACAAAAGGGCGAAAGCTACCGCAAAAGAGGCTAAAAAATTTTTATTCGTACTCCAAAACATGTTTTGTTATTATTACTATTATTAGTGTTAGAGGAACCGATAAAAGCGCCCCCACTACTCCAAAAAGCTTCCCGCCTATTAAAAGCGCCAAAAGCGTTATCAAAGGGCTAAATCCAACTGTTTTCTGCATCACTTTAGGAACAATGATATTATTTTCAAGCTGCTGTATAGCTAAATACAATGCCAAAACCCCCAAGCCGGTAACGGGGGATATGGAAAACCCCACAATTATCCCTGGCACCGCGGAGATAATCGGCCCCAGCATAGGCGCCACCTCCAAAAGCCCCGCAATCAAAGCAAGGGGGGCGGCATACTTAATCCCTAAAAGCAAAAGACCCACATAAGTTGCTCCGCCAACAATGCACATTAAAATAAACTGCCCCCTAAGCCACCCGCCCAATTTGTACTCTATCTCTTTTAAAACTTCCGCTATTTCTTTACGGGGTTTAGCGGGAAGAAAAAATAAAAACGCTTCCCTTAGATTATCCAAGTCTAGAAGGAGATACGCCGTGAAGACCATAAGCGAAAACACCGCCAAAATTCCGGAAAACGCCCCAACCGTAACCCTTATTACATTCCCGGAAGCCCCCATAAGCTGTTCCGCCAAGAAATTGTTCAAATCCGTAGTTACCTTGTTAAGAATGGGCGTGCTTCCAAGCGAAGAAATTATTTGAGGAAACGACTTTATAAAACGCGTGGTCTGGCTTATAATCGGGGGCAATGCCACCGCACCAATTAAAGCTACAATTGAAACTATAATAATGTAAATAATAAGAACCGCAAGCCCTCTTGGAATCTTTCTCTTTTCCAGAAACTCCACAAAAGGCGAGAGAGCAAGAGAAAGCATTAAAGACACAAATATCAAAAGCGCTATCTCTTTAATTTGCACCAGCAACCATAGCATCAGGGCTACCGCCGCTACTACAAAAATAGTTTTTGTTGAAATTAATATGAAACTTTCAGAGGATTTTCTTACCGCCATCTAAGAATGATTGTACCGTTTTTAAAACTTCAATGTCAAAGCCTTTTTCAGCAATATTAAACCACCTAATTTTGGCATTGCGCCCAAACCATGTTAACTGCCTTCTTATATAACCGTGGATATCCCACTTAACTTTTTGCTTCATATCAGAAAGGGGGATTTTCTCATCCAAATAATCTACCGCAGAGGAGTATACCATACCTTTCATCGGAGCAGTTTCTCTAAAACCATAATCCAGCAAGTTTTTTGTTTCTAATATAATACCTTTTTCCACAATTTTTTCCACCCACCAATCAGCTTTACCATATAAAAATTTTCTAGGCGCGGTTAAGCCTATTGACAAAATATCCAAAGAACAGTTTTTGTCCTTCTCCGTATTTTGGACGCCTTTGCTTTGGCTTATTTCCACAGCGCGAATTAAACGCGCCTTGTTATTTATATCAATTAAAGCGTATTTATTTTCATTTGTCTTCCGCAAAATACTCTGCAATTCTTCAAGCGATTTTTTATTAAGCTCTTCCCTCAATTTTATGTTGGGGGGGATGTTGGAAATAGGTTTTTTGCCGGTTAAAACATCAATATAAAACCCCGTTCCGCCCACAATAAAAGGAAATTTTTGTCTTTCTTGAATGCTTAAAAGCTCGTTTTGCGCTTTTTTGGAATAGTTATAAACCGAATAGGATTTTGCGGGGGAAACAACATCATACATATAAATTGGGGTACCGATTACTTTCCAAAACCCGTCATACTTTTCTATTTGGGAGAAACTCTTGTCCACAGGCAGTTTTCCCGTTCCAATATCCATATATTTATAAACCTGCCTTGAGTCGGCGGATATTATTTCCCCATTAAAAGCTTTGCACAACCTTAACGCCAAAGATGTTTTTCCTGTGCTTGTTGGTCCGCAAATTACCACCGCTTTATTCATAATTTAGCTTTTTTAACAATATCCGTTAAAAATTTATGCCTGCGCTTTTTTTCTTTAAGAGGAATATTATCTTTATACATTTTTTGCGCTGTTGTCCCCAGCCGTTCAGAATACATTGAAATATACGCCACATTAAATTTGAGTTTCTTGCATATTTTTACAGTATTCATAAATTGCTTTTCAGTTTCGCCGGGAAACCCCACAATTATATCCGTTCCAATTTCAATTCCGGGGACGGATTTCCTAATATCTTTTATCAGCTTAATAAATTCTTTTGCGGTATGCCTCCTATTCATTTTTTTGAGAATTTCGTCATCCCCCGACTGCGCGGCAATGTGAATATAACGGGATATTTTTGGGAGTTTTAATGTTTGGATTAAATCCTGCGTAAAATCAAATGGGTTTGAAGATAAAAAGCTCATCTTTTTTATGCCTTTTATATTATGAATGTCTCTTAAAAGCTGAGCAAACGGAAGTTTATGGCAAGACCCCGCGCGCAGACTAAATTTTTCTTTTTGGGATAAACCCCAAGAGTTTACATTCTGACCTAAAAGAGTAATTTCGCGGTAGCCAATAGAAGCAAGATTTTCAGCCTCTGCCAAGATTTCTTTTTTGGACCTGCTTACTTCCTCTCCTCGCGCGTAAGGCACCACACAGTAGCTACAAAAGTTGTCACAGCCTGTGGAGATATTTATATATGCAGAGAGAATACCCCCTCTTGCGGGTAAGGAGGATGCGTTACAGGTAAAAGTCTTAGGTAAAAACCCTTCTTTAAGCAAAATACTTGGGATTTCTTTGGTTTGCGAGGAAGTTAAGAAATAGTCCACCCAAGGCATTTTATTTTGTAGATAAATTAGCTCGTATCTTTTCCTTTTTCCGACAGCGCTTCCCACCATACATCCAGTAAGAATTGTCAATTTGGGATACTCCCGAACCGGGATACTCCCGGTTCGGGAGTATCCCGATTTGTAATTTTTTCCAACACCATAAACTTTATCCTCGGAGGCTTGTCGCACGGAACAGGAGTTTAGGATTACAACATCTGCAAAACCGAAATTTTTAGTTTCGGCAAGACCCAAATTATCCAAAGTGTTTTTTATATCCCGCGAATCTTTTTCATTCGCCGCGCACCCGTAGGTTTTGAGGTAGTATTTAGAAACCTTTTCCATAAAACCCATTATATCAAACTAATCCTCGCTTCAGGGGTCGGGCCCCAATAGAATCCTCTTTTTGAAAATGGAGCGCTCGTTTAGTATGATGGTCTTATGCAAAATAGAGAGAAAATTTGGAAAGTTCTGCCTAAAAAAGGCAGGGGTATTTCTGAACAACTTGCCCTAAACCGCAACATTTCAAATCTTAAAGAATTTATAAACCCCCCTTCTCCTGAAGAAACCTTAAACAGGATGTTTAAGGAAGAGAAAATCCTAAAAGCCGAAACAGCAAAAGCTAAAAAATTAATTCTTTCCGCCATAAAAGGAAGCTCCCCTATTTACATTCACGGCGATTACGATGCGGACGGGCTTTGCGCCACCGCTATTTTGTGGGAGAAAATATATTACGGCTTAAAATATAAAAACTGTTTCCCCTATATCCCCAACAGGTTCAGCGAAGGCTATGGCTTATCCAAAGAAAGTGTGGACAACATTATTAAAACTATGCCAGACAATGCGCCACCCCCTTTACTTGTAACCGTTGACTGTGGAATTGTATCCAACAAAGAGGTTTTATATGCCAAAGAAAGGAAATTTAAGGTGATAATCTGCGACCATCACCAAAAAGGCAAAACCCTGCCTAATGCCGATAGCATTTTATGGACGGATAGACTCTGCGCAGCGGGCATCTCGTGGATACTCTCTCTGCAATTAGCGGATAAATCCGAGCATTCCTTTTCTAACGGGCTGGACTTAGTAAGTTTGGCAACTATCGCCGATGTACAGCCTTTAACCGGATATAACCGTTCTTTGGTAAAATACGGGCTTAAAGAATTAAACAAATTAAAAAGAGCGGGCATTAAAGCTCTAACCCAAGTTTCCGGAATAACCGATAAAAAAATAGATGTGTATGAAGTTGGGTGGATAATTGCCCCCCGCCTTAATTCCGCAGGCAGGCTTGAAAACGCCTTAAATTCTTTAAGGCTTTTATGCGCCAAAAAACTGGAAACCGCCCTGCCTATTGCCGAAAGCCTTAACAACTTAAATTCAGAGCGGCAAAAATTAACTTTTTCTATGTTTGAAGAGTCAAAGAATTTTTACAGCGATAGGCGCAACATTGTAATTGCAAAAAGCGCCTCCTTTCACGAAGGGGTTATTGGGCTGGTGGCTGGAAAACTCGTCTCGGAATTTTATGTTCCTTCAATTGTTATCAGTCAAAAGGAAAATGTTAGCAAAGGCTCCGCCCGCTCGGTTGGCAAAGTAAATATTATAAAATTTTTAAGAAACTTTGAAAAACATTTTGAATCGCTGGGCGGACATCCTATGGCGGCGGGTTTTAGCATTAAGAACGAGTATCTTGAAGTTTTTATAGATGAGGTGTACAACTCCTCCGAGAAATTCATAAAAAAGAAAGACATTACCCCAGAACTTGAGATAGACGGCGAGATATCTTTAACGGAGGCAAATTACAAACTTTTGGACTTTGTGGAAAGTTTGTCGCCGTTTGGGCTAGGCAACCCAGAGCCTGTATTTTTAACAAAAGGCGCGGAAGTTTGGCAGGTTAAAAAAATAGGAAAAAACAGCGATCATTTGCGAATTTCCTTAAAAGATGGGGAAGGGGACTTAAAAAACGCTGTTGCCTTTGGCTTTGGCAATTTTGAAATTAGCCCAAAGAATAGGGTGGATATTGTGTACACTTTAAGCGAAAACCTCTGGAACGGGAGAAGGGGTTTGGATTTGAAAATTAAAGATATTAGAAAATGCAAGTAACAAATTTGGTAAATCTGCTAATATGGTTAAAGATAATTTAAAAGGAAAGTTTACTAACGGCGGTGGAAATGTT